>OGSC01000007.1_pt1 | contig 261868 bp, 241 predicted proteins | sample 1573751 | NCBI WGS metagenome assembly OGSC01 (sample SAMN03295840, study PRJEB24534) | human gut metagenome | isolation source: fecal sample 8 from infant 5 | host: Homo sapiens | place: USA: Pittsburgh, PA | collected 2014-07
ATATATAATATTATATAAATATATAAGGGAAGCGAGTAATGCCGTTTTTCCAAGTTAAAAAATGACTGCAGTCAAGATTGTGCGCCAACGGAGTTTTCGACGGCTGAAAACGGTAAGCAACGTCGGCGCAAGCTTTATTGCTAACGCGGTTACGCAGAGCGGCCGCGGTGGTGGGACGCAAACGCGCGCGTAAAATATGGGCGGCCGCTGCGGTGAATAAATTTTTTATCGTAAAATAAAATAAAAAGTCAAGAATATTTTTCTGAGAAAAAACGCTCATTATACACCGGTCAATTTGCCTCGCGGGATGAAAATAAATCCGGAAAAAGTCCGCGGCGCTTATTTTTGACACGTAATATAAGGAATGAAAGGGTTACGCCCTGCTTTTTTATAAAAATATTGTAAACATATATTTTTTAATAAACAAACGAATTTTAAAAAATGCGATTGAATTATCGCCGGCGGTTCGGTATAGTAAACACAGAAGCGGCACTTCTCAGGAGATGCCCTGACTATTATCGAATCATTGCTATTACTTATTCGGAACGGAGTAGGAACCTGTTAGGAGGAACCGAAATGAACGGAAAAATTTTAATTGTAGAAGACGAAAAGAAAATCGCCCGCTTTTTACAGCTGGAATTGGAACACGACGGCTATGAATGCGTGCTCGATTTTACCGGTGGCGCCGTCATCGACCATATCGGCCAGGGACACTTCGATTTGATTCTGCTGGACTTAATGTTGCCGGAGGAAGACGGTTTTTCGATTATCAAACGCGTGCGCGAGATGAGCAATATACCGATTCTCGTGCTTTCCGCGAAAGACGATGTCGACTCCAAGGTGAAAGGTTTGGATCTCGGCGCGGATGATTATCTCACCAAGCCGTTTTCGAGCAAAGAACTTTTGGCGCGTATTCGCGCGCTGCTGCGCAAAAAGGTCGGCGGCGACAAACTCAACGAATCTTCGTACCACATCAAAGATCTGTATATTTTCCCGGACCGGCATGAAGTGCAGGTCGGCACGACGATCATCAATTTGACGAAAAAAGAATTCGAATTGTTGACGTATCTTGCGAAAAACAAAAACATCGTGTTGGGACGCGATCGCATTCTGGAAGATGTTTGGGGTTATGATTATGTCGGCGACACCAATATCGTCGACGTGTATATCCGTTATCTGCGCAGCAAGGTGGATGAAGTAGTCGGCAAGAAATACATCCATACGGTGCGGGGCATCGGTTATGTCGCCCGCGATTAAGGGATGGCTGCGTAAACTTCAAAAATTTAATCAATCGTTGTCTGTCAAGTTGACGTTTATGTACGGCGGGATGATGTTTCTCATCCTGATTTTTACCGCGTTCCTTGCGATCGGTAGCGTTCATTACCTCTTGATGCGACAGCTTCAGTTTGACGTGCGCATGAGCGCACGTCAAACTGTTTTTTACCTGGATCATCACGGTCAGGTGGACGCGAGTATTTTTCAGGGACAAAACGTGCTGACGTATGTTGATCTTGTGGTGTACAACGCCAAAGGGCGGCCGATTCTTGACAATATTACCCGCTACGAGCCCGGGCCGTCGCTGACGCCGGAGCAACTGCATCAGTTGAATGAAACGGATCCCGCCGGCGCTCACTTTGAGATTATTGATACGGAAAATGAACAGACCTATCGTTATCTCAAACGCTGGGAATCAGCGGACGGCAAGGTCTACTACTTGCAGTTTATCCGCAGCGCGCAACGCGAGCGCTTTTTCATCGAGCTTTTGGTCCGCCAGATTCTCGTGACGGTACTCGCCAGCTTGGGCGTCACGATTTTAGCGGGCGTGGTGCTGACGAATAAAGTGCTCGCCCCGCTGCGCGCGATGAAAGAACCACTGAAGCATATCGAAGTCAATGAAATGGGCTACCGTATTCCGTTGCCGGAATCGCGGGATGAGCAATACGAATTGGCGGTGACGATTAACCGCACGCTCGATCGTATCGAGCACGGGGTCGCGCAGCAGCGGCAGTTCGTCAGCGACGCGTCGCATGAGTTGCGTACGCCGATTACGGTGATCAACGGGTATACGGATCTGCTAATTCGCTGGGGGGCGCAGGACCCCGAGACGCTTTCGGAATCGCTGGCGGCGATTCAGGCGGAAACGGAATACATGCGGCAGCTGATTGAGCATTTGCTCTTTATCGCGCGCGCGAGCGCCGGCGAACTCAATATTCGCTTGCGGCCGCTGGAAACGTCGGAGATTGTGCGGGAAGTGTGGAACGGTCTGCAGATCGCGGATCGACAGGGGCCGCACCACGAGCTGTATTTAGCGGCGAATGAATCGGCGCTGATTGAGGCGGATGATGCGCTTTTCAAGCAATTGCTGCGCATTTTCCTCGACAATGCGGTGAAGTACACGCCGGAAGGCCGACGGATCATGCTTTCGGCAACCGTCACGACCGCACAATACATTGTTGCGATCATGGACGAAGGCGTCGGCATTTCGGAAGCGGATTTACCGAATATCTTCACGCGTTTCTATCGCGTCGATTCCTCCCGAACCAAAGCGACAGGCGGCACCGGTTTGGGATTGGCGATCGCGCGTGACATCATCGACATGCATCACGCGTCGATTGAAGTTACGTCGGAAATCGGTTCCGGTACGACATTTACCATCAAGTTCCCGCTGCTTTCCGAAGACGATTCAGCGGATATTTCACCGGAAGAATAAAAAAGGAGGTCACGACCTCCTTTTTTTATATTTTATTTAATTGTTATCTTTTACAACCTTCTAATGTTGATTGTGGTAAAATGGATAAGATATAATTTTGTTTTTAAAGGAAAGGAACGGTATGGAACAACCGTTAATGTTTGATATTCATCATATGGCGCATGCCTATGTCGATGAAGAGGGCAACACGGGGTACGCGATCCGTGATGTCAGCGTGCAAATCAAACGCGGCGAATTTGTGGCTGTCATCGGTACGAACGGCAGCGGCAAGTCGACGTTTGCCAAACATTTGAATGCGCTTTTGCTGCCCACGGAAGGGGACGTCTTGGTGGACGGCATCTCGGTGCGCGATGAAGCGAGAGTTTGGGATATTCGCAGCCGCGTCGGCATGGTTTTTCAAAATCCGGACAACCAAATTGTCGCGGCTGTCGTCGAGGAAGATGTGGCGTTCGGCCCGGAAAATCTCGGCGTGCCGCAGGAACAATTGCAAGAGCGTGTCGATGCGGCTCTGGCGGCGGTCGATATGACGGCGTATCGCAAGCATGCGCCGCATATGCTTTCGGGTGGGCAAAAACAGCGCGTCGCGATCGCGGGCGTGTTGGCGATGCAACCGGAATGCATCGTTCTTGACGAACCGACGGCGATGCTCGATCCGCGCGGTCGTGAAGAAGTCATGCAAACGGTGCAGGCCTTGCATGACAAACGCGGTATGACCGTCGTGTACATTACGCATTTTATGGAAGAGGCCGCGCAAGCGGATCGCATTCTCGTCATGATCCAAGGTGAACTGGTCATGGACGGCACGCCGCGTGAAATTTTCAGCGATGTGGACCGCTTAAAGGAACTCGGGCTCGATGTTCCGGTCGCCTCCGAAGTGGCGCACGATTTGCGCGCGGCGGGCCTGCCTTTGCGGGAAGACATCATCACGGATGAAGAATTGGGAGAGGCGCTATGTCAATACAAATCAAAGCGGTGAATTATACCTACGGCGCCGGCACTCCGTATGAAAAGAAGGCCCTGCGCAATATTAATCTGGAAATTAAAGAAGGCGAATTCGTCGGCATTATCGGCCATACCGGCTCGGGAAAATCGACCTTGGTGCAACATCTGAACGGGTTGCTGTCGCCGACATCGGGAACGGTCACGGTGGACGGCGTCAACCTCGCCGGCAAGGATGCCGCGGCGCGCAAGGCGCGACACAGCGTCGGCATGGTATTTCAGTATCCGGAGCACCAGCTCTTTGAAGAAACGATTCGCGCCGATATCGCGTTCGGCCCGACGAACCTGGGGCTTGACGCGGCGAAGATTGATGAACGGGTCCGCGTGGCGATGCGTTTTGTAGGTTTACCTTATGATGAATTCGCGGAACGTTCACCGTTTCGTCTTTCCGGCGGTCAGCAACGGCGCGTGGCGATCGCGGGCGTGATTGCGATGCACCCGCGCTACCTCGTTTTGGATGAACCGTCGGCGGGTTTGGATCCGATCGGTCGGCAGGCGATTTTCGATCGCGTGAAAGAGTGGCATGAAGATCGGCGCTTTACGGTTATCTTGGTGTCTCATAATATGGAAGATATTTCCCGCTTGGCGTCGCGCGTGATTGTCTTGAACAAAGGGGAAATCATGCTCGACGGCAACCCGTTGGATATTTTCATCAACCACAGCGCGGAACTCGCCGCGGCGGGCGTGGAAGCGCCTCCGGTGTCGAGACTTTTAGCGCGCATCAATGAGTGCGGTTGCGCGGTCGATGAACGCGCGATTGAACCGGAAGAAGCAACGGCCAATATTTTGGTGGCACTTGGAAAAACACCGCGGCCCAAAGCGGCTCGCGGCGCGCGACAGGGGAGACAATGATGCTGGGCAATATTACATTGGGACAATACTATCCGACAACATCATTCATGCACAGTCTCGATCCGCGCACGAAGATTCTCTGCACGATGATTTTCATCGTCGGGATTTTTCTCGCCGATACCTGGGTCGCGTACGGCGTGGTGACGGCATTTGTACTGCTGGGCATCGCGCTTTCGAATTTGCCGTTATCCCTCGTGTGGAAGGCGGTCAAACCGCTTTGGATTATTATCGTTTTCACGATGGTGATCCATGTCTTCACCACTCCGGGCACGCTCGTTTGGCAATGGGGTTGGTTGCATGTGACGGAAGATGGCTTGCGGCAAGGCACGATGATGACGATGCGGCTGGTCTATTTAATCAGTTTTTCCGCGCTGCTCACGTACACCACAAGTCCGATCGTTTTGACCGACGGCATTGAGCAGCTGTTGAATCCGTTCCGCGGCATCGGCGTGCCGGCGCATGAATTGGCGATGATGATGACGATCGCGTTGCGGTTTATCCCGACATTGCTGCAGGAAACCGAACGCATCATGAAAGCGCAAAAAGCGCGCGGGGCCGATTTTGAATCCGGCAACCTGATTCGCCGCGGCAAAGCGTTGGTGCCGCTGATGGTGCCGCTGTTTGTGAGTGCGTTTCGGCGCGCGGATGAACTCGCGACCGCGATGGAAGCGCGCTGCTATCGCGGCGGTGAAAATCGGACGCGGTTGCATGAATTACATTACGAAAAGCTGGACATAGTTGCGTTTGCGGCTACGGTCGCGGTCGTTTTTGCGCTTGCGGTTTTGCGATGGCTGCACTGAGAAATATCCACATCACCGTCGCGTATGACGGCAGTCCCTTCGTCGGTTTTCAACGACAGCTGAACGGCATGGCGGTGCAGGAAGTGATCGAAGACGTGCTGCAACGCATCTTGGGACAGAAAACGACGCTGTACTTCGTGGCGCGTACCGATTCGGGCGTGCACGCGTGGGCGCAGGAATGCACGTTTTATACGACCGGCACGATTCCCGGCGAACGGTTCGCGTCCGCGATGAACGCGCTTTTACCGCCGGCCGTGCGCGTGCGAAAAAGCCGTGAAGTGCCGGAAGATTACAGCGTGCGTCGGCAAAATACGGGCAAGACCTATCTTTACCAGATTTTACGCGGCCGCGATGATGATCCGTTTCGTTATCGCTACGTCTGGCGGCTCGGGTACGCGCTTGACGTGGCGACCATGCGCGCGGCGGCGCAAGTAGTATGCGGCACGCATGATTTTACGGCGTATCGCGGCAATAATTCCGTGCCGAGCAATCCGGTGCGTACGATTTACGATATTCATCTCGAGGAAGCGGGCGACCTGCTGAAAATTTACGTGACGGGCGACGGTTTCCTGTACAAAATGGTGCGCAATATTGTCGGGGCGCTTGTCGATTGCGGACGCGGCCGCAAAACGCCGGCCGATCTTGTCGCGATCGGGGAGAGCAAGGATCGTCGCCTTCTCGGCATGACCGCGCCGGCGCAGGGACTCTGCCTTTTGCATGTGTATTTCGACGCCGTCACGCCGGAGGCGATCGCTGCAGCGAGGGCGCTTGCCGTGCCGTTATGGCAAATGTAAATGCCAACCGATGCGGCAATGTACAAAGTTATAAATAGAATAAAAAACAGACCTTTGCGGTCTGTTTTTTATTTTCTGCCGGGCATCATGTGCGCATGTCGGGGCAGCGCCTGCGGCGGGGGTAAAAGCGGCGCTGTATTCTGCGCTTGTCATTCGCGCACTGTTGGACAGAACGGCCGCCGTTGTTCCACTTTGGAAAAAGAAATAAATCATTGTAAAATAAAAGTAACGAGCTTAGGCACGTATTGACGAAGAGCCCGCATGAAAAGTTTTTTTACAGCATTTCTTTAGGGTGGCATACCTGCTTCAAATAGCGTACACTTATAAGAGAAGGTTTTGTAAAAGAACGGAGGAATCCCATGAAAAATCTACGTAAATTAACTTTACTTTGCGGTTTACTGACCGCGGTTTCACTCAGCGCCTGCGCGATGCCGACGACTACGACGACATGGAGTCAGGGCGAGGTAAAAATATCCGGTCAACCGGTCGCTTCCGCGCGCATTAATGAAGCATTGGCTCATTATACGAGCGAAGCGCGCCAAAATGGCGAAAAAATTCAGGCCGAAGCGCAAAGCATGCCAGAACGCAGCTGGCCGTATGAACATAACTACACGCAAAAAGCGACGTACTGCGGGGAGCAATATATTTCCTTTTTGACGCAGGAATATACGTACGAAGGCGGTCCGCACGGCTACACCGAAACGCGCGGACTCGTGTTCGCCACGAAGACGGGCGAGAAAGTCACGCTGGAACAATATCTCGGCCGCTCCCGCGCGGAGTTGCGGACGCTGCTGGGAGATGTAGTCCGCAACGATTTGGACGCGCGCAATGTAGCGTACTTTGAAGACGAGTTGCCGGCGGCGCTCGCGACGGATGATCCATACAATTACTATATCGATCAGGCGGGACACGCGATGTTGCTGTTCAATCAGTATGAAATCGCGCCGTACGCTTCGGGACTGATCAGCATCGACGTATCGTCGCTGCGCAAATGAATCGGACAGGTGCGCCGCCTGTTGGCGGCGGTCATTAATAAATAGAATGAGAGAAAGTGGGAGAACTTTATGAAAAAAATATTTCTTTTGGCAGGCGTCATGATGACGCTCGCGCTCGGCACGGCGAGCGCCAACGATTACAATGATGTGGCGGGGGTCAGTGTAAGCCTTTCCGAGCGGCCGCGCGTGGAAGCGAAGATCAATGCGATGCTTGCGAAAGATGTGGCGCGCGCGCAGCATGCGGGTGCGCAATTACTGGCTAAAGAAGCGCCGGCGACGGGTCCCGTATTGGACCACTGGCAGATGTACAGCCAGCAAGTGACTTACCAGAGCGACCGCTATCTTTCCGTGGTGGCGAAAGGCACCTCGTTTGACGGCGGCGCGCATCCAGACACGCAATGGCGGGCTTGGGTGTTTGATAAACAAAACGGACAAACGGTTACATTAGCGGACTTTTTAGGAGAGCGCTCCAATGCCGCGACGAATCGGTTAGTACGCGCTTACGTGCAACGCGCGCTAACGGCGCGGGCGATCGAATACTGGCCGGAAGAACTTGCCAAAGCGACGGCCGTCTACAATGATTTGCCGTACTATTTGAATGATCACGGCGACGCCGTGGTGATTTTCAACCCGGCGCAAATTGCTCCGTACGCGACGGGCGTGTTGGAAGTCGTCGTTCCGGCGCGCTTGCAACATAACTGAAGCATAGCAGTCAGTGGAGGAGGGTTTTACTTTGCAGACAAGAGAAGATTTTGTCTGGAAGATGGGCGGCCAGCAGGGCGAAGGAATTGAATCCGGCGGTGAAATTCTCGCCAAAGTGCTCGCCGCGCTCGGCTACTCCCTGTTTTCCCAGCGTTTATTCGCGTCTCGCATCAAGGGCGGTCATACGACCTTCGCATTGCGGATCGCCAGTCACCGGTTGGGGACGATCGGCGAAGGCGTGGACAACTTAATCGCGCTTGATCAGGAAACGATTGATCAGCACGGCCACGAATTGCGTTCGGGCGGCGTGTTGATCGCCGATACGAAGTTTGCGCCGAAAGGCGATCGTTTGCCGGCGGGTGTCACGCTCCTGGCTTTGCCGATCACGGATACCGCCAAAGAATGCGGCTCGCTGCAAATGAAAAACATTGTGGCGCTCGGCATGTCGGTCGCGTACTTGGGATTCCCGCGCGAACGTTTCATCGCGGCGATTTCGGAACGTTTCGCGAAAAAGACGCAGGAAGTGATCGCGGCCAACGTGCGCGCATTCAACGAAGGGGCGCGTCTGGTCGACGAGCAGAAAGATAACTTTGCCGCGCCCGGAACCTTGCCTGAACCGCCGGATGCCGACCTGCTGTTTTTGATGGGGAACGAAGCGATCGCGCTTGGCGCTCTCGCGGCGGGCGCTCGTTTCATGGCGAGCTACCCGATTACGCCGGCGTCCGAAATCATGGAATACATGATTCAGGCGATTGACCGCGTGCACGGCGCCGTTGTGCAAACGGAAGATGAACTGGCGTCCTGCATGATGGCGATCGGCGCGAACTTCGCCGGCGTCCGCGCGTTCACCGCGACATCGGGTCCGGGTCTGTCGCTGATGGCGGAATCGATTTCGCTGGCGACGATCGCGGAAATTCCGATGGTCATTATTGATGTCATGCGAGCCGGCCCGTCGACGGGCATGGCGACCAAGGTGGAACAAAGCGATATCATGGCGGCGATTTACAGCGCGCACGGCGACGTGGGCAAAATTGTCGTCGCGCCGACCTCCACCGAGGAATGCTTCTACGTGACGGCGGAAGCGTTTAATCTCGCGGAACAATACCAATGTCCGGTCATTGTCTTGGCCGACTTGCAACAGGGTTTGAATAAACAGAGTGTACCGGCGCTCGACCTCAGCCGCGTCAAAATTGAACGCGGTAATTTGCAGACGAAGGATTTGCCGGAACTGACACGACCGGATTATTTCGCGCGTTTCGCCGATACCGAATCGGGCATTTCACCGCGAACGATTCCGGGCACGCCGAATGGCATGTTCCTGTCCACCGGTTTGGAACATGACACGGTCGGTAAGCCGGCGGAAGCGCCGTCGAATCGCGTCGTGCAGACGGATAAACGCTTGCGCAAATTCACGACAGTGGCCGATCATTTCGCGCCGCTCGCCGTGGATGCGCCGACCGAAGTGGCCGACGTACTGTTGATTTCGATTAATTCCGCCTGCGGCGCGGCCGCGGAGGCGGCGGAACCATTGCGCAAGGAAGGCGTTAAAGTCAACCGCATCGGTTTGCGACTCCTGGAGCCGTTCCCGACCGAAGCCTTGCGCCCGTATGTCGAAAAGGCGAAAAAAGTGCTCGTACTCGAACAAAATGCGACGGGGCAACTTACTAAGCTTCTGACGATGCATTTGCCCGAATTGGCGCCGTTTTCCATGTTAAAACGTTATGACGGACTGACACTGACGCCGAGTCAGATTGTAGCCCGCGTCAAGGAGGTGCTCTGATGGCGAACGCACGGGAGTATAAAAACGCGATTCAGCCGAACTGGTGCCCCGGCTGCGGCGACTTCGGCATTCAGATGGCGATTCAGGAAGCCGCTTCGAAACGCGATATTCCATTTGAAAAATTAATGCTGATTTCCGGCATCGGTTGTTCGAGCCGCATCGGCGGTTACCTGTATTGCTACGGCGCGCATACGACGCACGGCCGCGCGTTGCCGTTCGCGCAGGGCGTGAAACTGGCGAACCGCGACTTGGAAGTAGTGGTCTGCTCGGGTGACGGCGACGCGTACGCGATCGGCATGGGGCACACGATTCATGCGATTAAGCGTAATTTGAATATTACCTACATCGTTTTCGATAACCATGTCTACGGTCTTACCAAGGGCCAGACCAGTCCGCGCAGCTCGCTCGGCTTCGTGACGAAGACGACGCCGCACGGCAATGTGGAAACGCCGCTGGCGGTATCGTCGATGGCGCTCGCCGCCGGCGCGGGATTTGTGGCGCAGGGATACGCGCTGGATCGGCGCGGTCTCGTGGATATCATCATGCGCGGCATGGATTACCACGGCTTCTCCTTCATCAATGTCTTTACGCCTTGCGTCACGTACAATAAATACAATACGTACGAATGGTTCAAAGAACATCTCACCGATGTGAGCGATGTGGCCGATTACGATCCCGCTGACAAAGCGCGCGCGTTGACGCTGTTGAATGAAAGGGAAGGTTTGATTACCGGCGTGCTCTACGAAGAAAAAGATCGTCCGAGTTATGAAGATTTGATTGATCTTGCGGAAGAGCCGTTGGCCGCCAAGGTCGAAACGATTAATGAAAAAACGTTTACCGATCTCATTGCGGCGTTTCGTTAATCTCCTGAAACGGGGACAAAATAGTACAAAAGCAGCTGTTATTACACAGCTGCTTTTAAAATTTCGAAAAAACGGCTGGCGCGCCGGCCTGAAAAATGAAAAGTGCGCTTTATACGGGGACGTCGGGGCGTTAAATGTGCTAAAATAAATCATAATAGTGTCTTTAGGAGGAAGCGCGTTGTGAACGAAATTCTGACCTCGCTCGGACGTTCAACGATATATGTTTTGGCGCAGATCGGCGCCGCCGTTCAATTATTGATCGCGGCATGGCAGCGCATTACTTCGCTCAATGTGCGTCAAACGACGAAACAGATGGCGTTGCTGGGCGTCGGCTCCTTTCCGATTGTCGCGCTGACGCTGCTTTTCACCGGCATGGTGCTGACCTTGCAGATCGCCACCGAACTGTCGCGTTTCGGCGCGCAATTTTCCATCGGCGCGATCGTCTCGCTCGGGATGGGCCGCGAATTGGGGCCGGTATTATGCGGCGTCGTCTTAGCGGGCCGCGGCGGTGCGGCGATCACGGCCGAGATCGGCACGATGAAAGTCACCGAGCAGATCGACGCTTTGCGCGTGCTGGCGACCGATCCGATCAGCTACCTCGTGGTGCCGCGCATGGCGGCATGCATGATCATGCTGCCGCTTTTAAATGTCTTGGGACTGATCATCGGCACCTTCGGCGGCGTTTTGGTCTGCACATTGAATAACGGTATTTCCGCTTACACGTTTTGGCGTTCGATTGAGATGTTTGTCACGCCGAGCGATGTCTATCTCGGCATGATTAAGGCGGTCGTCTTCGGGATGATTGTCGCGATCGTTGGCTGCAGCCGCGGCATGCTCGCGACCGCCGGCGCGGAAGGCGTCGGTAAAGCGGCGACCGAAACCGTAATGTATTCCATTATGATGATTTTTGCCGTCAACTATTTGTTGTCGAGCATTTTGTTTTAAGAGGCGAAGATGATTGAATTACAGGACGTGACGGTGCGCTTCGGCGAACGCGAAATCCTGCGCGGCGTGGATCTGGCCGTGGCGGCGGGCGAAACGCTCGTTATTTTGGGCGCATCCGGCTCGGGCAAATCGACGATTCTCCGCGTCCTCATCGGTTTGATCAAACCGACTTCGGGACGCGTTTTGATCGACGGGGTCGATGTGACGGATTACAGCGAACGGCAATGGAATGAAGTGCGCCGTCACATGGGCTATGTATTCCAATATTCCGCGTTGTTTGATTCCATGACCGTCGGTGAAAATGTCGCCTTCGGTCTGGTGCGGCAAAATGAATTGAGCAAAGATGAAATCACAGCGCATGTGCGCGAACGCTTGCAACTGGTGGGACTCGCGGAGTGGCAAGATGCGTTGCCGCAGCAGTTGTCCGGCGGTATGAAAAAACGCGTCGCGTTGGCGCGCGCGCTGGCGACCGAACCGAAAGTCGTTTTATATGACGAACCGACGGCGGGGCTCGATCCGATCAGCGCGGCGACGGTCGATCGTCTGATCCGCCGCGCGCAGCATCAATACGGCACGAGCGGCGTGGTCGTTACGCATGAACTCGATTCGGCCCGAACCGTCGCCGATCGTCTCGCGTTTTTACATCAGGGGCGTTTTATTGCGGATGCTCCGGCCGATACATTTTGGCAATCGGACAATCCGCTCGTACAGAATTTTTTACAGGGCAAGAGCGAATTGGATGAGGAGGAGCGGCGTCCATGAAGTGGTCAACAGAGGCCAAGGTCGGAGCGTTTACCTTAGCGGGGCTGATCGCGACGGCGATCGTCTTGGCACAACTTTCAAACTTTGTATTTTTCGGCAAAAAAGGCTACGACGTCTATGGCATTTTTCCGGAAGTGAACGGTTTGGCGCAGGGCAATCAGGTGCGCTATTCCGGCGTGGAAGTCGGAAAAGTCGAAGAGGTGTCGTCACTGCCGAACGGCGCGAAAGTGCGGTTGCGCATTTACGACGGCATTTCGATCCCAAAAGATTCCTATTTCGCGGTCGAAGCGGACGGCGTGATGGGCGAAAAATTTATTCGCATTACGCCCGGCGATTTGAAAAACGGCACGCTGCAACCGGGTGACACGATCACAGGCGGCATGCCCGGCGGCATTGATGCGATCATGCGGGAAACCAACCGCTTGCTGGCCAAGACGCAGGAAGCGATGGACAGTGTCAACAAAGTGATCGGCGACCCCGTCATGCAAGAGCAGTTGCGCGCCACGGTGGCCAACGCCAATGACATGACGGCGCGGATGATCGTGCTGACATCTTCGCTGCAGCAAATGACCGACGATGTGAATTTACTGCTCGCGCGCTTGGATGCCGACGGTAAATTAACCGACGATTTGCGGGCGACAGCGGAAAACTTTCGCGTGACGAGTGAAAACGCGCGGCAGATTTCCAGTCGCATCGGCGGAATCCAACGGTCGTCGCTCACCATGCCCGGCGAAGTCGAGATGTTATATAATACGGATAAGCATAAAACCACACTGAACGCCAATTGGCGCATCGGTAATGAAAATGCGTTCGGACTGATCGGCGCGGAAGATATCGGTAAAGGTACGCTGGCCAACTTGCAATACGGTAAGCACAACGGCCGTTGGTCGTTGCGGGCCGGTTTGATTCGCGGCGAGGTCGGAGCGGGGGCGGATTATGAGATCGGCAAAGGCCTGCTCACGGTCGATGCGTATAATTTGGAAGATTCCGAATACCGGTTGCGCGCGCGTTGGCCGGTAGCGGAAGACTGGTCGGCAGTCGCCCAGTCGATTTTCCCGGAAAGCGCGCCCAACGGCGGTTACTATTTCGGTGTCAACCATACCTTTTAAGAGTGTAGAGAGTTAAGAGGAGATCAATATGAACTATGTAAAAATTGCCGCGGTACTCGCGGCTGTCGCTTTAGTCGGACAAGGATCGGTATTCGCGGCGGATAACCCGCTTTTGGCGACGACGAAGATCGTCAATACGACTGATGCGTTGCAACGGGAAAACGTTCCGTCGCTTGTCGATCCGAACGAAGAGCTGGCGCCGCAGACACTGGAACTGTCTTTATCGGAAGCGGTGCAGATTGCCGTGGTCAATCATTATGCTGTGCATATCGCGGAAGCGAAATGGCAGGCGGCTAATGCGGCCGTCAGCGAAATAGCGGCGAAAAAGAATCCGAGTTTTGATTTCCAGTTCGGTGCGTCGAAATTTAAAGAAAAAAGCCAGACGGTCGCCGTGCCGCGTCCGCTCGGACCGGAACATGCCGCTAAAGTCGACGCGACCGCGCAGACGATGTTGAACGCGTTGCAGCAGGTGAATCCGGGGGCCAATCTGACGCTCGAAGATCTGAAAAAAACCGACTTGTATAAAGGTCTCACAACGCAAACGGTACCGATGACGTTTGCGCAGGATCGCGGTTTTCAAAACACGCTTTCGGTCACCTGGCCGATTTGGACGGGCGGTCGTGTCGAAAGCGCGGTAGCGGCGGCGCGTTACGGCCGTGATGCGGCGGAATGGGGCATCTATAAAGAAGAAGCGGATTTGAAATACAAAGTCACGCAAGGTTACTATCAGTTGATGGAAGCGCAGCATTTTGCCGACATCGCCAACACCGCCGTGGAAAATCTGACGGAACACGTCAAAAACGTTACGCAGATTTATAACGCGGGCGTCGTGGCGCGGATCGACGTGCTTTCGTCCGAAGTCGCTTTAGCGCAGGCGCGGGAAAAACAAATTAAAGCGCAAAACGCCGTGCAACTCGCGCGCGCCAACATGAGCAATCTTTTGCGTCTGCCGACGGTCACGACAGTCGTACCGGACACTAATGAATTGCCGCATCGCGCGATTACGATTCAGCGGGCGCAGGCCATCGACTATGCGCTGGCGCATCGTTGGGAATTACAACAGGCGGCGTTGAATGTCAAAGCCAGTGAAGAAAAATTAAATGTCGCGAAAGCCGGCAATAAACCGACTGTCGCGCTGACGGCGAACATGAGCTGGCAGGACAAAGATTTCCCGGGCTTTGAAAATGAAGACTGGAAAGTCGCCGGCGGCGTGAGCTGGCCGCTCTATGACGGCGGCGCCACTATAGGAAAAGTAAAAGGCGCTAAAGCGGATCTCGCCGCGGCGGAAGAAACGTACTTGCAGGCGCGCGGCCAAATCGAATTGGATGTGACGCAGGCCTACTTGAATATCGGCAGCGCGGAAGAACGGATTCAATCCACCGCGCAGGCGGTAGAGCAGGCGCGGGAAGCGTACAAGATCGCGCGCATCCGTTACCGTGCCGGCGTCGGCATCAACTTGGATGTCCTGGATGCACAACTCGCGTTGGATCAGGCGCGCACGAATTACATCACCGCGTTGTATGATTACAATACGGGCCTCGCTCGTTTGGAACAGGCGATGGGCGTACCGGCCGTCGTACGTTACGATGAAAAAGGGAATGTAATTGCACCGGTCGAACCGATTACGCTGAGCAATGATGAAGCGATCCTGGTGACGCATAAACAAGAGACGGAAAAATAATTTTTGTAAAACAATACATGGACACTAGCGAGGAGGCATGTCCGTGCGACGTTTGCTATTGGCGGGGGCAACGGCACTCGCCATCGGAGCGGGCGCGTTCGAGTTTTATGTGAAACCGACAGTACTCGAGCAAGCGCCGGCTCTCGTGGACGAGGCCTTGGCGACAACCGTCAACGGTACAGTCCGTTACGACAAACTGGATATAGACTGGGCTTGGGACGCGCATGTGAAAAATGCGACGGTGACCGATGCCAAGGGAATGACGGTAGCGCGCATTCCGGATATCGAAGTCAGCTGGAATCTGTGGCGGGCGCTCGAATATGCCATGGGTAAGCGCGCCTCTTTAGGCGTCATTGACGGCATTACGATCGAACAGCCGGAAGTTTGGTTGCGGGAAGAATCGGACCGTTCCTGGAATATTGCCCATTTGATCCGTCCGCAGGAAACGCAGACGGAGTTCTCTTTGCGCGCCAAAATCATGATTAATCGCGGTTTGGCGCATTTGGAATTTTTACACGATCCCACTATCGATCTGACCGATGTCACGTGCGGGATGGATTTAAATGATTACCCGACCGTTACCGGCAGAGCGAAATTTTTATATAATAACGAACCTGTCACGCTGAACGGAAACTATACTTCGGCGGACGACTTTAACGCACACGTGACGGCGAAACGTTTGCCGATCACGCTCGCGAATTACGTGCTGCGCGACGCGGCGCCGGACATCGCGCTGCAGGCGGGTGAGATTCACAACACGGATTTGAACGTCAGCGCCGATTCTACCGGTTTACGCTATGACGGCACTACGGAATTGCGCGCCGGCGCGTTGCAATACGACCGGTATAACGTCACCGACGCCAAGGCCGTTGTGCGTCTGGCGACGAATCGCCTGTCCTTTGCCGATGCGCAGGCGCAAGTGAACGGACAACCGCTGACGGCTAATGGTACGATATTACTTAATGACGATCCGGCGCTGGATCTGCATTTGGCGACGACGGGCGCGGAAGTGACGACGCTTGCCGATGTGCCTCTTTACGGGCCGGTCGCGGCCAATGCGCATGTGGGCGGCACGGTGGCGGCGCCGACGGCGGAAGGCGTCGCGATGCTGCAACAGGGCAGCTACGGTGCGACACCGCTGGAAAATGTCTTTACCAAGTTTGTCTATCGCGGAGACGTCGTGAACCTGCCGGAAATAGTGGCGGGAATCGGTGAGGGACGAGTCCGCGGCAGCGGTTACTATAATGTGGCGACGAATACCGGCGCCGGCGAATATACGGCGGACAATATTAATTTGGCGCAGCTTCCGGAAACGGACGGCGCGTACGCCGGTACAGTGAACGGCCGCGGCGCGGTTGGAATTCACGACGGGGAAATGTCGCTCGCAACGTTTACCGGCTCCGGAACGGGCGTCAGCGGCGCGGGCATCATGACTGATTCGCTGCGCGCGTCGTTGCGCTATGAAGCGGGCGCGCTTGCGTTGCATTATCTGAACGGCACTATGGGTGACGGTACATTTACGGCGTTCGGCAGCATGGATACGCCGCAGGGCATTCAAGTAGCCGCGCATCAATTACCGCTTTCGTATCTTTCCGGCTTGGCCGGTGTCACTATGTCGGGGGCGGCGGATCTTACAGGACAACTTACCGGCAGCGTGTCAGCACCGCAATTCGTTGGCACGGTGAGCGCGCGTGACGGCGCCATTCATGGCCTTTCGTATACGTCGATTCACGGCGATGTGGCGTACATCGACGATACGTTTACCACAGATCGTCTTGTCTGGCAGGATGCCGAAGGCGGTCATGTCATTTCCGGCAGCGCGCAGCTGACCGGCGCGAAAGCGCTGGATCTTACGGTTCAAAGCGATAACATCCGCCTTGAATCGTTACTGCGGGCGGCCGACTTGCCGTTGGACGCCACCGGCTGGGCCACCAATTCGCTGACCGTGCGCGGCACGCTCGATCAACCGGAAGCGAGCGGTGAACTGCATCTTTGGGACGGTTCGGTGATGGGCGAACTCTATCAGGATGTAATCGCCCGTTACCGTTATGACGGCGATATTTTATATTTGGATGAGGCGCTGGCCTCGATGTACAACGGTACTTTGTACGCGTCAGGCACGATCGCGCCGAACGCGTTGAATGTTCAGTTGAAGGCAAGTGAAATTGATATTGATCGCGTATTGCGCGAAAAAAATACGAACCGACTGGCGGGCACCGTATCCGCCGAGGGAACATTGCGCGGCACGCCGGCCGATCCGCGTTTGGAAGCCGACTTCTGGGGCCATAATTTATATGCCAACGGCGAACCGATCGACGGTTTGCGCGGTCATTTAGCTTACGCCGAAGGCGTAGCGGCTTTGACTGATACGACGCTGACGCAGCGAGACGGCGTCTATCGTTTGAACGGCACATATCGCTTGGACGGCGGCGTGTTCCGCGGAGCGGGCGACGTGGAGGGAGCGGACATTGCGCGGCTCTTGCGTCTGGCGAATATTCCGTACGAGAACTTGGCCGGTCAGGTGACGGGGCATGTCGAACTCAACGGTACAGCCGCGAACCCGAGCTTGCGCATCAACGGCAAATTGGAAAACGGCAGCATTGACGGCAAACCTTTCGGTACGACGGAAATTGACGCGGATTACGCCAATCGCGTGGCGACCGTCCGCAAGTTGCATATGCCGATCGGCGCGGGCGTGCTCGCCGCCGCCGGCACGGCTGATCTCGACGGTGAAATCGATATGCAGCTGGCGGCGAAAGATGTCGATGTCACCTACGTCACGGCACTGGCGGGACAACCGCTTGATCTCACGGGCAATTTGAATGTGAGCGCGGTCTTCACCGGTCCAACAAAAACACCGGTGATGGATATGTCGTTCGAACTTTCGAACGGCGCATTCGCAGGCGTTACCTTTGATCGTTTCATCGGCTTGTTGAATATGCGCGATCAAATCATCGAAGTCAACCAGACCTTGCTGCAACGTGAACCGTATCAATTAAGCATGTACGGTAAAGTTCCGGTTGCCGCGTTGACGAAAGCGGGACGGGCGACGCAATCGAATGAATCAATGAACTTGGAAATCCACCTGGATAAAGCGGATTTGGAACTGTTGCGCGCGCTATCACCCGCGGTTCTTTCCGCCACAGGCGAAACCAAAGGCGGCATCACGGTCACCGGCACGCTTGCGGATCCGCACATCAACGGACGCATTTTTGTCGCGGACGGCGCGGCGACGATAGAAACGATGAAAAGTCCGCTGGAACATATTCACGCGGAATTGGAATTTAACGGTAAATCCGCCACCTGGCGCGGCCAAACGACCATCGGTGAAGGCGATCTTACCACTGCGGGCGAAGTTCGCTGGACCGACTTTACCGATACGCGCTATGAAGGGACGCTGGACGCCGACGCGATCAATCCGCAGAGCTCGTACTACTCCGGTCCGTTGACGGCGCATTTACAACTTACGCAACAGGCGGGCATGCCGTATCTGACCGGCGATGTTCTGGTGGAAAAATCCCGCTTCGATGTGCCGCTGACATTTACGGAGGGCGGCACGCCGCTGTTGATGGGATTTGATGTGAACGTCAGCATCGGTGAAAAGACACGCCTTTATAACAGCTATCTCTATGATTTGACATTGGCCGGCGATTTGCACGTCGGCGGCACGACCGCGGCGCCGGACGTTGACGGCAAAGTAGTCGTGAACCACGGGTACTTGCGGTACCTGAGCAATAAATTCAAGGTCGAGGAAGGCGTGGCCGATTTCAATCGCACGCAGAGTTTCCTGCCGAATCTGCACGTGCTCGCGACGACAAAATTTAATCGTTACCGCATTCATATGCAGGCGGATGGTTTACCGACGGAGCTCGATCTGAAACTTACTTCGGAACCGGCGTTAAGCCAGGAAGAAATCGTCATGATGCTTACCTTGCACACGCAGGGCGATATCAACGATCTCGGCCGGGCTGACGCCAACGCAGCCTTGGCGTCAGCGGCGCAGACATTGGTTTTCGGCACGCTTGAAAATCGCCTGCAGGATGTGTTGAGCCTCGACATGATCCAGGTCACGACCGGTTCGGTCGACCCCTTTGAAACATCCACAGTCGCCAACCAAGGCTTTTACAACTTGCAAATCGGCAAATATCTGTTCGACGATTTCATGCTGGTGCTGACAACCGGCGTCAACAATGAACAGCAAAGCGCCGGTTTCCGTTACGACATTAACCGGAGTTTCCAAGCGGAAGCGTGGGTGAATAATGAAGACAACTACTATATCGGCGGTAATTGGCAGTATCGATTCTAAAGGAGCGCCATGTTAAAAGAATATTTTCAGGAACTTGCCAAAATTGAATTATTGGATCCCGAAACGGAAGCTTCTTTGTGGCGCGCCTATAAAGAAAAACAGGATCGCGGCGCCCGCCAGACGCTGATCGAGCATTACCAGCCCCTGGTCGTCAAAGAAGCGATGCGTTGGCAGCTGCAGGAAGCGACCTTGCTGGATCTTTTGCAGGAGGGTACCGTCGGCTTGATGGAAGCGGCGGAACGGTATGAACCGGCGCGTTCGGTCGCGTTTTCACTCTTTGCGCGGCACCGCATTCGCGGGCGCATGCTCGATTACATTTATAAAAACGGAACCGATATCCCGGTGGAAGACAGCGCCTGGGCCGAAAGTCGCGCGCAATTCAACAGTCTCGTGACGGAGGCGACGGATGCGTTTGAGGCGGCCGATCGGACGTTTTTGTGGGAAGCGGTGCGTAACGCCGTGCATCGTTTGCCGCCGAAAGAACAGCAGGTGGTGGACGGCATTTACATACAAAATCGTGAGCCGAAAGAGCTGGCGCTCGAATTACAAGTTTCTAAAACTTACATTTATAAATTGCAAAAAACCGGTATACGCCGTTTGCGCGGCATGTTGTCGCGCTTGATGCATGAGCGACGCGAGTAAACGAAGATACATTGGTTATAATTTGCGAGAATTCGCTCAAAAACACGAGTATTATGCAGAAAAAGAATGCTGAATGCGGTTGCAAAGAAAATCCCAAAAGCCGACTTTAAATTGATTAGGAGATTTTACAAGAAAGGAGCACACGCATGAGTCTTTCCCGAGATGAGCTTGTCTGTCGCGTTGAAACGGCGCGTCGCTGGTTGGAACAGGCGGAGCATTCATTTCATGACGAAACGCCTCTGAAAGGTGAATTGAACTTGCTTTTAGCCCAAGCCGAAATGCAAAAACTTCGGGAAGACCGCGGCATGTCCCGACAGTGGCAACATTGGCAACGCGCTCTCGCGTTGGTGACAGCGCTCGTTATGGTGAGCGGTTTCGGCTGGTGGTGGCAAAAGGATGATGACGCTCCCGCGCCGGTTACGGCTCCCGCAACGGTGGTGAAAACGGTTCCTTTGGAACCCTCGGCGACATGGCCGCAACCGACCGTATCGCAAGCATCGCAGCAAGCGTCGGCGGTGAGCGCAGCGGTACCGGAGACGCGTGAGCCGGTAGCGCATGCGGTGCCGCCACCGGTCAAAACAGCACCGGCAAAGTCGACAGTGACACTTGCTCCGGACGAAATGCAGTCGGTGGTCAGTGATGCGGCGAAGGTATTGCGTACACCGTAATTATCAAGTAAACTAAACCTATCATTCGAATGAATGAACACCATTTGCAATTAGGAGGATATGACTATATGAAACATAGCAAACAGGCGCGGCAATGGCTTGTCGCGGCAGTCACGCTGGCAACGCTGGGGGTTACTCAGGGGTTCGCGGCGGATGCGCCGACGACGGTTTCCGAGCAGCATATGCCGTACACGGAACCGGCGGTCGCCACCGAAGTGACACCGGGCGCAAAAGACTCGCTTGCGGCGCAGGGATTAATCGACAATCCGGCGCTGACCGTCGGCCAGACGACCCAGACGACCCAGGCGGGCAATGTGCAGGCTCTGTATGTAGCCAAAGCGGATCAGGCGGCGATCGATGCGCAGGTCGGCAAAACGGTTACAAAAGTAGCGTTGGCAGGCGTTCCTGACGGAGTTGCACAGCAGATACTGCCGCGTTTGACTACCAAAGTCGGCGACAAAGTATCGTCGGAAGCGATTGCGGCCGACATCAAAGCTATCGGCGACAGCGGCATCTTTGCGCAAATCGCGCCGGTTTTCACCGGCGTTCCGGAAGGCGTACAGTTGACGTATCAGGTCGCGACGAACCCGGTGGTCAATCAGGTTCGCGTGGAAGGCGTGTCGGCGTTTGATGCCGAGTACCTTGCGCAGATGTTGGCCATTCCGCAAGGCAGCGTTTTGAATACGGTGGAAGTGGGCGAAAAAGTTCGCGCGATTGAAGATCTCTACGTAAAGCAGGGGTACATTTTGGCCGCCGTTTCCGATGTGCAGGTGGCGCCGGACGGAACGCTGACGGTCAAAGTCGATGAAGGCATTGTCGAAGATATTGTCATCAAAGGCAATAAAAAGACCAAGGATTACGTCATCACTCGTGAACTGCGCTTCAAAGAAGGGGATCCGTTCAATAAATATCTGGCGCAACGCAGCTTGGAACGTCTTTACAACCTGGGTTACTTTGAAGACGTCAACGTGCGCTTGCTGCCGGGGAAAGTCGATCACCAGGTCGTTGTGGAAATCGACGTGCTCGAACAAAAGACGGGCGTTGTTACCTTGGGCGCCGGCTACTCGAAGTCGGACGGCTTTGTCGGGATCGTGGAATTCGGTGAAAACAACTTCCGCGGCACAGGTGACAAGATCAATGTTCACTGGGAATTCGGCGGCAAGGGCAGCGACAAAAACTACCAGATTTCGTACACGCGTCCGTGGCTTGACGACAAAGGCACGTCGCTCGGCTTCTCGTTCTACAACCGTGTGGTGGAATATGATGATTACAATGAAGACGGCAGCACTGTCGCCACTTATGACAAACGTCGCAAAGGTTACAACCTGACCCTGGGACGCGCGCATGGCGAATATCGTACGACATCGCTCACCTGGGAAAGCCGCGACGATAAATATGATGAATATAAGGGCGGCTTCAACTACGGCGAAAACGCGGTCATTCCGCTGGTCGGCATGGAGCGCACGGAAGACGGCAAGTTGAAGTTGGGCGCCAACGGCAAACCGATTCCGGTCGTTAACTTCGCGTTGAACGCGCCGGAACCGACGCTTTTGGAACCGGGCGCGGCGGCTTCCCTGCTTGGCAGTGTAACGCTTCCGGAAGCACCGAAACTGACTGGTGACGACAACGCGGATATCGAAGCGCTTAATCAATGGCGCGATGCCTTGCGAACGGCGGTGGCCACTGTCACTCCGCAGGGGTACTACAATTTCAAAAACATGGACTACATCGGCAAAAACTTCGGTAGAACGAACAGCCTGTCCGTTACCCATGTGTTTGATAACCGCGACAATTACTTTAACCCGACCCGCGGCTACCGTTACTCGGTAACCGGCCAATGGGCGGGCCACGGCTTGGGCGGCGATTTCGACTTCTATAAAGTCAACGCCGAAGGACGTTTTTATAAGAAACTGAAAAACAACCACGTCTTGGCGCTGCGCGTCATGGGCGGTTACGCCAACGGCGAAATCGGTTACTCCGAACTCTTCAGCTTGGGCGGCGCGTACAATTTGCGCGGCTTTGAAGATGACCAGTTCAAAGGCAGCAACATGTATGCGGCTACCTTGGAATACCGCTTCCCGATCATCAAGAAAGTGGACGGCGTCGTCTTTACCGATGTCGGTAACGCGTGGGGCATCGATGAGTCGCGTATTCCCTGGTACCATGACAGCAATAAGGTGCATTGGTCGACCGGTGTCGGCTTGCGGGTACAGACTCCGATCGGACCGATTCGACTCGACTATGCGCATGGTGACAAGAATAAATTCCACTTCAGCTTCGGCGGCCAATTCTAAACCGCGACAGGCGACAAATTCTTGTCGCCTGTTCACTGTTTATAAGAAATGAGGGAATCTATGAGTAAGCGGCTTACCGGTCTCTTGAGTGCGGCTTTGGTCGCGCTGCCGCTGACTCTTCAGGCGGCGCCGATTCAGACGGTGGATGTCAGCGTGCAAACCGGTACGGGACGATTAGCGCCTTCGGTGGCCGATCGTATTGAAGCCAGTGTCAAAGTGATCGGTGAACGCGTTTTGATCGGTCAGCCATCGGAAACGGTGGCGGCGCATGCCGGCGAATACGGCAAAGTGTTGGCGGATGTCGCGGGTCGTGTCATTTCAGGGTACGTGGTGACCGATGTCGAGGTGCACGCCGACGCGGCGACCCGACTGGTTCTCGTTCTGACACCCTACGGTGAGCACGTGCAAGAGGTGCACACGGCGGTTGACTACGGTAATTTATCGCCGACGGTGCATGCGTTGATGGCAAGCGATCTGGCGGCGATCGATGAAAGAATCAACGCGCTTTTGATCGGCTTACCGCTCGGCGCGTTGGATTGGGTGGGGGGCATTTCAGACACGCTCGTAAAAGACGAATTTGCCCGTCGTTTGCCGGAATTTAACGCCAAGCTTGAAATTATACCGGCGGCGACAACGAGCGCTAAAATCTACCTTTTACCGCAAGGACCGACGGTTCGTACCTATCAGGTGCGCACCGCTTCCGAAACGGTGCCGCGCATCTTCATCAACGGCGCGGCGGAACGTGTTCGGAAGGTCTTGCCGGAATACATCGGCGCGCCGCAGGCCTTTTTGGAACGTCACCGTGAAGAGATCGCAGCGCGTTTGCTGGAGACGGCCAAAGAAGATCCCTTTGTCAGTCGTTACGATTTAGATTTGACAGGCGTGCTTACGATTGGCGAAGAACTTACCTATACGTTACATGCGGCCACGGATACGTGGTTGATTGACGCCAATGTCGCTCTGGATTTGGGACGGGAAGAAAAAAACACGCGGGTCCGCGGCACGCTCGGAAAACGGGCGACGGATCACGATACTTTCTTCGTCGATGTGGATTTTTTCCCGCATGATGTGAGTTGGGACGTTTCCACCGGTTACATGCATCGTTTTGGTGCGGGAACCTACTTGGGTTACCGTTACGAATGGACGGAACCGCAGCAAACGGCATTTTTGCGACAGGAATTCAGTCCGCGCTGGTATCTCCGGTGGGACCATGACTTGTCGCCGTCGGCGGACAGCGTTGCCGTCGGCTATCGTCTTCAGGATTATCTCGGTGTGGAGCTGATCCGCGATGAAGACGATTATTGGGTCCGTGTCATCGGACATATCTGAGGAATTAAAGGAGTCGATTGATTATGATGCGAGCAATGCGTAATAAGTACAATGTGAAAGTGGTTTCGTTCGTCGTCGCGGCGGTGTTCGTTCTCGGTATCGCGGCGTATGCCATGATGGGCATGGGGAATGTTGCTCAGGCGGCACCGACCTCGTCCATCGGCGTGGTCGATCAGGCCAACATTATTAAAGATACATCCAGTTTAGGCGTGGAATACCAGCAGCAAATGGCGGCGGCGGCGCAGCAATTACAAAGCGAGTTTGACGCGAAATCGGCGAATATGTCGGACGCGGAAAAGCAGCAATATTTCCAGGAAATGCAAAAACAGTTCAACGCCAAACAGGCTGAAATCCACAAAAACATTCAAGGTAAAATTGATAATGCCGTTAAAGAAGTAGCGAATAAAAAAGGCTTATCGCTGGTTGTCGACAAAGCGGCTGTGCTTTACGGCGGCGTCGATATCACTAGCGAAGTGCAGACGGCGCTCAATAATGCTCTGACGAAAGAAGCGGGTAAAGAGCAGTCGGCAGAAACCAAGAAGTAATCTATGCAAAGGTCAACGCATGGAGCCCTGAGTGTACTTCTGGCCGCGTGTCTTTTGCTGAGCGGCTGCGGCATCGGCGGCTGTTCCCGTACGGAGCAGGCACCGCAAGCGCCGCAGTACGGTGTGGCGGATATGGAAAAATTAGTGCACGCCCACCCGCGCTACAGTGATTATTTTCGTCTGGAACAGGAGTACAAAAACCTGGTGGCCACGTATGACGCCGAACGCGAACAACTGATTCGCCGTTCCGCGCAGGCGCAGGAGGCATTGCGTGAGCAGCTTTCCTCCGGGGCCATCGAAAAGGGACTCAACACGGAATACCGGGCCAAAATGACGGCGCGTGAAACCGCATGGAACCAAAAGCTGGAAGCGTTGTATCGTGAATGGATGGCGCGCGCGCCGCAACCGGTGGATGAAGCATTACAACAGGCGGATTTGGAAATCGTCAATCTGCAGCTGAAACTTAGAGCGCTCCATTTACCCGCGGACGAACGCGAAGCCATGGAAGCGCGGTTGCAGGAATTGCTCGCCGCGCGCGCCGCTTTGACGGATACGCCGGCAGCGCTGCCGGAAGAAGGGCAAAAAGAGCTTGCCGCCTTGAAAGCAAAAGCGCAGGCGGATCTGGCCCGATACAGCGACGAAGTGACGGCGGAACTGAGCGCCAAACGGGAGACCACGCAACAACAGCTCCACGATGAGATGGCGGCGCAACTGATGCCCGACGGCGCCGGTTGGAATCACGAATGGCGCGAAAAACTCGCGACCAAACAAAATGAAATGACACAAGTTAAAGAGGCAATCACCCAAGATATTCGTCACGAGGCGCAGGCGGTAGCGGAGGCCAAAAATCTCGAAGTGATTTTTGCCGAGTATCGCGCCAATATTTCTGCGCAGGACGTCACGAATGATATCCTGCAGAAATTGGGGACGAATCCTAAGGAGGTAAGTAACAGTGGTAAATAAATGGTGGCGGTCCTTCGCGCTGATCGGCATGCTGGTCGGCGTCATGCTGATGAGCGGCTGCGGCAATGATGAGAAAGTCGGCGTTGTCGATTTTGAACGCATCGCGCGGGAAAGCGGCCAGGCCCAGCAGATCACCCAGGAAATCATGGCCAAGCAGGCGGAAATCGCAACGCGTCTGCAGCAGGCGCAGGCGACTTCCTCGCCGGAAGAATTCGCCGTGACCGAGCAGGCGGCCAAACGTGAATTACAAGTATTTCAGATGGCCAAACAGCAGCAATTCCAGGCGCTGATCACAAGTCAATCCCAGCTGATCGCCAAGGAGAAAAAGCTCGGCATTATTATGCATAAGAATGCCGTTCATTACCAAGGTGTGGACGTAACGGAAGAATTGCTGGCGAAACTCAAAGCCAACGACAATACGAATAAAAAACAGAATCAAGAGGCGCAACCGGCCGCCGCAGAGAAAAGCGGGCAAAAGTAATGGTATACACAGTAGCGGATCTGGCCGCACGGGTTAACGGTACAGTATACGGTGACGGTAATAAGGAAATCACGGGCGTTGCCGGCGTGGAAACGGCCGGCCCGAACGATATTGCTTTTTTACTCGACGAATACGCCGCGCAATTGTCGCTGGTGAAAGCGGGCGCGGTACTGATGACAAGCGCGCCGGAAGAAACGGTGGCAACGACCGTGATCGTCACGGAAAATCCGAAGTGGGCGTTTGCGGAACTGGTCGATGTATTGAAACCTTTGTACGTGCCGCCGGTCGGTATCCATCCGACGGCCGTTGTCGATGCAACGGCGGAGATTGATCCGCAGGCGACGATTTTACCGTATGTGGTGATCGGCGCGGGTACCGTTGTCAAAGCGGGCGCTATTTTACATCCGCATGTCGTGTTGGGACGCGATGTGACCGTCGGTCGCGATACGGAAATTCATTCCGGCGCGGTGGTGCATGATCGGACCGAAGTCGGCGATCGCGTTATCATTCGCGCCAACGCCGTGATCGGCGGTGAAGGCTTCGGGTTTGCTACCGAAGGCGGTAAGCATACGCGGATTCGTCAGATCGGTCGCGTGGTCATCGGTGATGATGTTGAAATTGGCGCCGGCACGACGATCGATAACGCGACATTCGGTGAAACTTCGATCGGTCGCGGCACGAAGATCGACAACCTTGTGCATCTCGGTCACAATGTCCGCATCGGAGAAGACTGTTTCATCATTGCCCAAGTGGGCGTGGCGGGTTCGACAGAAATCGGTAACCATTGCATTCTGGCGGGACAGACCGGCGTTTCGGGGCATCTTACGATTGCCGATCATGTTACCTGCGGCGGGAAGACGGGCGTTGTCGGCAGCATCAAAGAGCCGGGCACATATGTGGGCTTTCCGGCCCGTCCGCATCGTCAGTGGGGACGGATTGAAGGAACACTCAATCATTTGCCCGAACTGCTGAAACGCGTGAAACGCTTGGAAAAAGTGTTGGAAACAACTGAAGAAAAATAAAAAATGCCGTCACAGACGGCATTTTTTGGCGGAGGCAAGGTATGTATTTTTGGCTACAATTAGGACGCCGTTGGGCATGCGGTTTGCCGGCCGGCGCCGCTCGTCGCTGGGGCGACCGCCTGGGACGATTTTTCTGGCGCATATTGCCGCGAAAACGCAAAGATATCGCGGTGGAAAATATTTTGCGGGCCGAGCTGGCTGATTCGCCGGAGCAGGCGCGGGCGATCGCGAAAACATCCGCTGTCCGTTTGGGGCGGGTCGCGCTCGATATGCTGCGCTTTCCGCTGTACACCGAAGGCCGCATTTTAGAGCAGATGCATTTCACCGGCACGGAGGAACTCGACGCCCTTTACCAAAGCGGCGGCGGCTGCATTATCGCGGCTTCGCACACGGACAATTGGGAGATGCTGGGCGGCGCGCTGGCGAGCAAGTATCCCGGCAAAATTGTCGCCGTCGGTTTCAAACAGTCGAATGAAGGATTCGATCGATTCATTCGCGAATCGCGCGCGATGCTCGGTGAAGAAGTGCTATATCCGAAAAACATGCGGGAAATTTTGCGGCTGCTGGAAGACGGCAAATGGATTTGTCTTTTGTACGATCAGGATGGCGGCGGCAAAGGAGTGCTGGCGCAACTGTTTCGCACACTGGCGCTTTCCGTTACCGGACCGGCCGTTTTTTCCTATGCGCGCAAAGTGCCGATCGTGCCTGTGCATATCTATACGCGCGACGAAGGATTTGATGTGGTCGTGCAAAAAGCGCTCTGGACGCGTCAGGATTTAAAAAAAGCGGTCGCGGTACGGGAAATGACCGATACCTTGAATGCGATTTTGGCAGAGCGCGTGAGCGAGCGTCCGGCAGACTGGTTTTGGATCCACAATCGCTGGAAATGGACGAAACGTATTTATGGAGATCCGCATGAACTGTGGCGCGATGAACAGGCGCAACGGGCAAAGGAGGACAAGGCATGATTGCAAGTTGTATTGATCACACGCTGCTGGCGCCCGACGCGAGCGCTCGCGCTATCGAAACACTTTGTGAAGAAGCCAAGGCGTATCATTTCGCCACTGTTTGCGTCGCGCCGTATCGTGTGCAACAGGCGGCGCAGGCGCTTGCCGGAAGCGGCGTCGGCGTGACGACGGTCGTCGGTTTTCCGCACGGCGCGAACGGCGGTCCCGCGAAAGCGGCGGAAGCGAGCTGGGCGCTGGCGCAGGGCGCGACCGAAATCGACATGGTGCAAAATATCGGCGCGGTGAAAGACGGCGCGTGGGATATGGTGGCGAAAGAAATTCGCCGGGTGCGCGCGGCGATCGGCGATGTTACACTCAAAGTAATTTTGGAAACGGCGTTGCTGACGCCGACGGAAATTGTGAATGCCTGCAAGCTGGCCCAAGAAGTCGGCGCGGACTTTGTGAAAACGTCGACCGGCTTTGCCGGTGCAGGCGCCACCGTAGCGAACGTGAAACTGATGCGCGATACCGTAGGACCTCATTTCGGCGTCAAAGCCGCCGGCGGTATTCGCGATCTTGCGACGGCGCGCGCGATGCTTGACGCGGGCGCGAATCGGCTCGGCGTCAGCGCGGGCGTTGCGATTGCGCGGGCGGAAAACGCTGAAAGCAAATAAAAAGACCGCAAGGTCTTTTTTTGTTTTCACGAATAACAAAGATTTGACGAAACGATTACGCGTTTTTTCCGATGTGTGATATAATATTAAAGTTATTAACCATCAGGAGGAACATTTATGCAACGGCAAGATATACGTAATGTCGCGATCATCGCTCACGTTGACCACGGCAAAACTACACTGGTCGACGCGATGCTGCGTCAAAGCCACGTTTTCCGTGAGAATGAACGCGTTGCCGAACGCGTTATGGACTCGAATGATCTTGAACGCGAACGCGGGATCACCATTTTGTCCAAAAATACCGCCGTCATGTACAACGGCACGAAAATCAATATTGTCGACACACCCGGCCACGCCGATTTCGGCGGTGAAGTCGAACGTATTTTGAACATGGTCGACGGCGTAGTTTTACTGGTCGACGCTTTTGAAGGCCCGATGCCGCAGACGAAGTACGTGCTGCGCAAAGCCTTGGAGCAGAATTTGAAGCCGATCGTCGTCATCAACAAGATCGACCGCCCGGATCAACGCGTCGAGGAAGTCGAAGGGGAAATCATCGACCTCTTTATTGAACTGGATGCGAGCGACGAACAGCTCGACTTCCCGGTCATTTACGCGTCCGCTCGCGCGGGGATTGCCAAATTGTCAATGGATGACAGCAGCGACAGTGTCGAGCCGCTTTTCCAAACGCTTTTGGATTACATTCCGGCGCCGGAAGGCGACATGGAAGCGCCTCTGCAGATCATGGTTACGACGCTGGATTACGATGATTACGTCGGCAAAATCGCCATCGGTCGTATCGTGCGCGGTTTCGTCCGTTACGGTCAGCCGGTCGCGATCATGAACGGCGATCAGGTGCGCCAGGATAAAATCGGCCGTCTGTACACGTACAACGGTTTGGCGCGCGTGGAAACGAACGACGCGAAGATGGGCGACATCGTCGCGATCACCGGTTTCAAAGACATCAACATCGGCGAGACCATCACCGATCCGGAACATCCGGAAGCATTGCCCTCGATCAATATCGACGAACCGACATTGTCGATGGTATTTTCCGTCAACGACAGCCCGTTCGCGGGCCAGGACGGCGAATACGTCACCAGCCGTCATTTGCGCGCCCGCCTTTTGAAAGAAGTGCAGACGAACGTCGCGATGAAAGTGGAAGAAACCGATTCCGCCGATGCGTTCAAAGTGTCCGGTCGCGGCGAATTGCATTTGTCGATTTTAATCGAAATGATGCGCCGCGAAGGCTATGAATTGCAGGTCGGCAAACCGATGGTCATCATGAAAATGATCAACGGTCAGAAATGCGAACCGTTGGAACGCTTGAATGTCGACGTGCCGCAGGAATTCATGGGCACCGTTATGGAAAGTCTCGGACCGCGTAAAGCGGAACTCATCAGCATGAATGAGCTGTCGGGTTACCTGCGCATGGAATTTATCATTCCGGCGCGCGGTCTGATCGGCTTCCGCAGCGAGTTTTTGACGAATACCAAAGGCAACGGTGTTATGTACCACGTATTCCACGGGTACGCTCCTTTCAAAGGGGAGATTCCGATGCGGACGCGCGGCGCGCTGGTCGCTGTCGAACCGGGCGAAACCACCGCGTACGGCTTGGGTAATATCGAAGAACGCGGTACGCTTTTCCTCGGACCGAATGAATCCGTGTATGAAGGCCAAGTAGTCGGCGAAAACGCTCGCGATACCGATATGGACGTCAACCCGTGCAAGAAAAAACACGTATCCAACATGCGCGCGTCGGGCTCCGATGATACGATTCGCTTGACTCCGCCGCGTCAATTTACGTTGGAAGAAGCGCTGGAATGGATCAACGACGACGAAACGGTCGAAGTGACCCCGCACGCCATCCGCATTCGCAAACGTATTTTGAGCCAGCAGGCCCGTTACAAAGCGGCGAAGAAAAAACAGCAATAATAAAAAGACCTCGCAAGAGGTCTTTTTTGCGTGCATCAGGAATGTGTCACTCGGCGCCGGCTGATGAAACGGAGCAGCCACCAACCGAAGTAGGCGAAGAGCATAAAGATCGCGAAATAGTCAACGAAAAATAAAATCGCGCTCGGTTCCGCTTTTGGGTGTTTTAAATACAAATACGCCATTTTCAAAAAGAAATTACGAGCGACCTCGATATACAAGCCGTACAGACTGATCGCGCCGAGCACCGCGTGCCATTTCCCGCCGAGCGGCGGCAAAACACGCCGCATTGTGTGACGCAAACTGTCCCAATAAAAGCCGGCGTGCATCGCGACAAGCGCGTAAAACCAAGACGACGAACAGATGTGAACGTACTTGGCATAGCGTAACACTTCACGGCCCGGATGCGGGATCAGCGATGAAAATAAAAATCCCGAAAGGAAACAAATGACGAATACCGCGCAAAGCACATAGTTCGCTGCGCGCAGAAAACGAATTCTCGGCGTCCCGCGCCGGGCGAATGTTCCCAAGGCGCGGCGATGTTCGTAGACGTGGTAGCCGACGATCAGCGTGAAAAGATAGGCGATCCACTCATGACCGCTGAGTTTCGTCAGCGGGTACGCCATAGTGGCAAAGAGGCTGACCAAAAGCCCGATGTGCATAATGCGTCGTTGCATAATTCCTCCCTCGCGACCATTTCCCCGTGGCCGCTTTGCTTTCATTATACGCAGTGGCAAGGCGTGCGGCAACCGTCGTCGGAATGCCGCAAAGGCGATTCTTACTATGCTATAATAAAACCAGCTGTTTTACGTCTGCGTTGACGTAATTGTCATGGTTGTAGAAAGGGGAAAGAACGTGGACCCTTGGGTAGTCATGCGGCATCGTCTTAACGAAGCGCAATGGTTCAAACGTCTGCGCGATTCTCGCGCTTTATATATTGGTAAACGTTTATATCAGCGGTATATGGATGATGATGTGGGGATGCTGGCCGCGGCCGCGACCTACTACCTGATTTTGGCGCTGGTGCCGTTTATGATTTTCCTGTTTAATATCATATTGTTCGTGGCGGCGTCGCAAATCGATACGGTGTTGCGTTACATGCAGTACCTGCCGGGCGATGTGCCGGCGACGCTCGCGCCGGTGGTTACCGATATTATCGAGCAACGTTCGACCACGGTATTGTCCATCGGTCTTTTATTGGCGCTGTGGTCGTCATCCAAAGGCATCGACACCTTGATCCGCGCGACCGATATCGCGTTTCAGACGGGCAAAAATGTCCAGTCCTATATTCGCGTCAAAACGAAATCGATCCTGTTCACCTTGCTGATTGTCGGCACGATGCTGGCGTCGCTCGGCATTACCGTATTCGGCAACCTGATCGTGAAAACATTTATGGGGGTACTCGGTTTGACGAAAGAATTTCTTTTCTTTTGGAGAATCGGCACCTACCTGATTCCTTTTGTGGCGATGATTTTGGTGCTGGCGGTTTTCTACCGTTACGCGCCGCGTTTCGTCGAACACGAGGGGCGCACGCCCTGGTCGCACACGCTCACCAGCGCCGCGATCGTGACGACGATTTGGGTCGCCATGACGGGGGCGTACGGTTTTTACGTCAGCAATATCGCCAATATGGGCGCGACCTACGGCTCGCTGGTCGGCTTGATGATTCTTTTCATCTGGCTCAATTTGACCTCGCTCATTTTGATTATGGGCGCGGAATTTATCGCGGCGTTTGACGATATGCATTTGTTTTTCACGGTTCCGCGTCGTAAAGATTACCAAACGGAAGACTTTCGGATTGTCTGACGCGACATGTTTCGCACGCCGGATATCCTGTGTTACAATACACTGTATTGAAAGATTTCTATGTAGGAGGCAAGTATGCACATTGTTTTAGTCGAGCCGGAAATTCCCGGTAATACCGGCAATATCAGTCGCTTATGCGCGGCCAATCATCTTGTCTTGCACTTGGTGAAACCGCTCGGATTTTCGATTGATGACAAGCATTTGAAGCGTGCCGGTTTAGACTATTGGGATTTATTGGAAGTTCATATTCACGAAAATTATCAGGCGTTGGTCGAATATCTCAAGGGCCGACGTTTCTGGTTTAATACGACGAAAGCGGAAAAAAGCTATACCGATGTCCGCTTCACTGATGAAGATGTCCTGGTGTTCGGCAAGGAGACCAAAGGATTGCCGGAAGAATTATTGGCCGCGCATCCGGAGCAATGCATTCGGATTCCGATGCGGGCCGAAGCCCGTTCATTGAATTTATCGAACGCGGTGGCGATTGTTTCGTACGAGGCCTTGCGTCAGTTGGATTTTCCCACGCTGGCGCAAAAAGGACATTTACCCGAAGGGAAAGGAGATTCCCATGAATATGTATGATGACGCTTATAATTTAGCGAAAAGTATTCGCGAAAGCGCGGAAATGAAACAGCTGATCGCGGCGAAAGAAAAACTGGCGCAGGACGCGGCGGCGAAAGATCTGGCGGAAGAATTTCTCGCCTTGCAGATGGAAGCGGAATACCGTCGCATGTTGCAGAAAACAGACGGCTGGGACGGCATGGAAAAATTACAGAGTTTGCAGGTGATGGTGCAAAATAACTCGCTCGCGAGTGAATATCTGCACGCGTTCATGCGTTGGCAGCAGGTGGCCGCCGATATTCAAAAAATCGTCAGCGATGCCATCAGCGAAGGCGTTCCCGATTTGTCTCGCTTTGCGCCGGCGGAGGGAAAGCAGTGACTAAAGAGTATTGGGAAGAGTTGTTTTCCGGCGTTGTCCCCAAGAGCGCGTTGCATTTTGCCGAGCCGATGGCGCGGCATACGACCTTTGCGATCGGCGGACCGGCGGATCTTTATATCGAGCCGGCGACCGAGGCGGAACTGGCGGGCGTATTGCGCGTTGTCGCCAATGAAAAATGCCCGCTGATGATTCTCGGCGGCGGGGCGAATGTGTTGGTGCGCGACGGCGGTGTGCGCGGCGTTGTGATCGGTCTTTCACGGCTGGTACGACCTTGCTACACCGAAGGTACCCGACTTGTCGTGGCCGGCGGCGTGCGTTTGGCGCAGGCTTCTCGCGCCGCGGCGAAAGCGGAACTGTCCGGTTTGGAATTCGCCTGCGGCATTCCCGGTACGATCGGCGGCGCCGTGTGGATGAATGCGGGCGCGTATGGCGGCGAAATGCAACAGATCGTGACGGAAGTGACGGCGCTCACGCGCGCGGGCGAACGGGTCGTCTACGCGGGAGATCAGCTGCACTTCGCGTATCGCCACAGTGTGTTCCAGGAAACCGGTGATATCATCACGCAGGTGACGATGGAACTGCAACCGGGGAATGCGGCGGAGATTCGCGAGAAGATGGCGGATTATACGAAACGGCGGACGACGAAACAGCCGCTCGATAAGCCGAGCTCGGGTTCCACGTTTAAGCGGCCCGTCGGCTACTATGCGGGCACATTGATTGAAACGACCGGACTCAAAGGTTTGACAGTCGGCGCCGCGCAAGTTTCCATGCGTCACGCGGGCTTTATCGTGAATCTCGGCGGCGCGACCGCGGCCGATGTGCTGGGCTTGATTGCCGAAGTGCAGCGGCGCGTTTTCGCGGAGCATGGCGTAACGCTGGAGCCGGAAGTGCAGATTTTCGGTGAAGATAAACAAAGGAGTGAGGCCGACGATGCGTATTGACGGTCGCAAAATAAATGAATTGCGCCCCGTGACGATCGAACGAGGCGTGAATAAATATGCGGAAGGCTCGGCGCTGATTACCTGCGGCGATACGAAAGTATTGTGCACGGCGTCGGTGTTGCCGCGCGTGCCGCGCTGGCTGCGCGGCGAAGGACGCGGCTGGGTGACGGCGGAATACCAGATGCTGCCGCGAGCGACGAAAGACAGAAATCAGCGGGAAGCGGTGCGCGGCAAATTGTCCGGCCGCAGTCAGGAAATCCAGCGACTGATCGGTCGCGGTTTGCGGCAGGCGGTGGATTTGGAGGCGCTCGGTGAAGTCGCCATCACGTTGGACTGCGATGTTCTGCAGGCGGATGGCGGTACGCGCACGGCATCGATTACGGGCGCGTATGTCGCGTTGGTGGAAGCGATTGCCGGCCTGTGGAACGGCGAAGGGCCGTTTCCGGTGAAGGATTTCTGCGCAGCGGTTTCCGTCGGCGAACTGGCGGGCGTGCCGCATTTGGATCTCTGCTACGAAGAAGACAGCACGGCTGATGTCGACATGAACGTGGTCGCCTTGCAGTCGGGCGAACTGGTCGAGGTGCAGGGCACGGGCGAAGGCGCGACATTTTCGCGCGCGCAGTTAAATGAACTCTTGGATCTGGCGCAAAAGGGCATTGCCGAATTGATCGCGACGCAAAAAGAAGCGCTCGGCGATTTGGCGGATCTCGTCGGCAGCGTCGGACGGCAAGGCATTTTGCTGGCGACGCATAACAAAGGGAAAATTCGCGAGATGCAGGCCATGCTGGCCGAAGTCGGTTACCAAGGCATTCCCGTGACGGAGGTGGCGGATCTTCCGGATCCGGAAGAAACCGGCACGACATTTGCGGAAAACGCGCTCATAAAAGCGCGCTACTATATGGAAAAAACCGGACTCCCCGCGTTGGCGGACGACTCGGGTCTGGCGGTTGACGCGCTCGACGGCGCGCCGGGCGTGTACTCGGCTCGCTACGCGGGCACGCATGGCGATGATGCGGCCAACAATGCGAAACTGGTCGCGGAAATGACAGCGGTCGCGCCGCAAGATCGCGGCGCCGAATACGTTTGCGAATTGGCGCTGGTGTATCCGGACGGCACCAAACGCACGGCGCGCGGCATTTGCCGCGGCGAAATCGTGCTCGAACCGCGCGGCACGGGTGGATTCGGCTATGATCCGTATTTCTACCTGCCGGAACGTGAAAAAACGATGGCGGAACTCACTTTAGAAGAAAAGAATCGCATCAGTCATCGAGGCGAAGCGTTGCGCATTCTCAGTGAACGCTTGCGGGAACAGTCCGAGTAGCGGGCGCGGGGCGGAAAAGCATGACAACCAAAAAAACGCGGAAATTAAAATTATACGGTTTCAATAACCTGACCAAGACGCTCAGTTTCAATATGTATGATGTTTGCTACGCGACCAGCGAAGAGCAGCAGGAACAATACATCGCGTATATCGATGAGATGTATAACGCCGAAAGGCTCACGGAAACATTGTGTGAAGTGTCCGACATCATCGGCGCGCATGTCTTAAACATCGCCGCGCAGGATTACGATCCGCAAGGCGCCAGCGTAACCATGCTGATCGCCGAAGGGCATCCGGGCATAGCGAAAGAAGATGTGGTCGCGCATTTGGATAAAAGTCACATCACGGTGCATACCTATCCGGAACGCCATCCGCAACGCGGCGTGTGCACGTTTCGCGCCGACATTGATGTCTCGACCTGCGGGGAAATTTCACCGCTCAAAGCGCTCAACTTTTTGTTGAAACGCTTTGCGCCGGATATCGCGATCATGGATTATCGCGTGCGCGGATTCACGCGGGATGTCAACGGCAAAAAGATTTACATCGACCACCGCATGCAGGCTATTTCCCACTATATCGAAGCGGCTTTGCGCAACCGTTATAATATTGTCGATGTCAATATGTACCAGGAAAATATTTTCCATTGTAAAATGATGGTAAAGGATTTCGGTCTTGACGACTACCTCTTCGATCAGACGCGCGCGGACCTTTCCGCAGGCGAGGCGCAAAAGATCCGGCGACAGTTACGCCAGGAGATGACGGAGATTTATTACGGTCGCAACTTACCGGCGATCAAAGGTGTGTAACCAGAGGAGGGATTACTGTGGATTTGAAACAAGAATCAATGGCAATGCGCAAACAGCACAAGGGCATTTTAACGACGGGGCTCAAGATGCCGATCAACGATCGGCACGCGCTGGCGGTCGCGTATACGCCCGGTGTCGCCGAACCGTGTTTGCATATTAAAGAGGATGAGGATCTGTCGTTTTCGCTGACATTGCGCGGCAACGTGATCGCCGTTATTTCGGACGGCACGCGCGTACTCGGCTTGGGCGATATCGGCGCGGCGGCCGCCATTCCGGTCATGGAAGGTAAAGCGGCGATTTATAAACGTTTCGCGAACATCGACGCGTTGCCGGTCGTTATCAACACCAAAGATCCGGAAGAATTTATTCGCACCGTCAAAATGTTGGAGAAAAACTACGCGGGCATTAATCTCGAAGATATTTCTTCGCCGAAATGCTACGATATCGAAGACCGTTTGATTGAAGAAATGGAAATTCCGGTGTTCCACGACGATCAGCACGGCACGGCAATCGCCGCCTTGGCGGCGCTGCTGGGCGCGCTGCGTTTCGTGAAAAAAGATATTTCCAAAGTCAAAATCGTCATCAACGGTGCGGGCGCAGCGGGCACCGCGATTGCCAACATGATTTTGGCGGCCGGCGCGACCGATATGACAATGCTCAACAGCAAAGGAATTTTGCATGACAACGGCAAATTGAACCGCGTGCAGAAAGATCTTGTCGACCGGATCAATCCGGAAAATCGTCAGGGCACATTCCAAGACGCGATTAAGGGCGCGGACGTATTGCTCGGCGTTTCCAAAGCAGGCGCGTTCAAACCGGAAGATATGAAGCTTTTGGCCAAAGACAGCATCGTCTTTGCGATGGCGAACCCCGTTCCGGAAATCATGTACGAAGATGCCATTGCGGCCGGCGTCGCTGTTTGCGGCACGGGCCGTAGCGATATGCCGAACCAGGTCAACAACTCGAGCGTGTTCCCGGGTCTGTTCCGCGGCGCGATCGACGTGCATTCGCGGCGGATCAACATGGAAATGAAATTGGCGGCGGCGTATGCGTTGGCCGATTTGATCGACGACAAAGACTTGCGGCAGGATAATGTCGTCATCGACGTTTTTGATGAACGCGTGCCGCTTGCGGTTGCGAAAGCGGTCGCGAAAAAAGCGATCGAAACGGGCGTGGCCCGCAGGAAGGAACTGCCGGCGCAGTACCGTGACTAAACGTCAAAGAAATAATAAAAAAGCACTCTCTTTTGCGGAGAGTGCTTTTTATTTCATGATCAATAGTATTGCCGCGCCAAAATTTCGTTGCCAATGCTCATTCGGATCGTTTTTCGCATCTTCATGCGTTTCGTGAATTGTGCCCGGGACATGATCCGGTCCGGCGTAAATCGTATACAGCTTCAGCAATTTTTGGCCGGTACTGATTAGCGAAAACGGCGCGAATTTTACATCCGTTGTTTTTATCGTGGAAGATATAAAATGTTACGCTGATTATTTTTGCGCAATAAAAAAACGGCCTATGCCGTTTAACCGCCACCCACTGAAAATGGAGCGGGTGAAGGGAATCGAACCCTCGTAGCCAGCTTGGAAGGCTGGAGCTCTACCATTGAGCTACACCCGCAAGTGGTCGGAGCAGCAGGATTTGAACCTGCGACCCCTTGGTCCCGAACCAAGTGCGCTACCAAACTGCGCTATGCCCCGATGAAAAATATTATAGCAAAGAAAAAATCATTTGTCACGTACTTTTTTATTTCATTTTCAGTCTCTTGACAAATCATTGGGTTTGCACCCGAAATCCGCTATAATGAAAGCAAAGATATAATGTATTGTACCCCAAAGGAGACGAGCATGCAAGCGCCGAGTGATCTGATTACGACGATAAAACTGACCGCGGCCGAATATTTGCGGTGGCAGGAAGTAGCCGTGGAGCGGTTTCGGGATGTGCCGGGACTGAGCGCGATACTGCTTGAGATGCAGCAGAATGAAAATTTATATAACTTCGTCGCGCAAAAAGGCATTTATCAATACCGAACGAAATTGGATCCCGATGTGTGGCAAGAGATTGTGCGGCGCTACACGGCGGCGCGTGAGCAATTGGCGCCGTACGCGACGGCGGACAGTTTGCCGGAGCCGCGGCGACAGGAGTTCGCGCATGTGTTTTCGCGCATGGAGGCGCAGCATGCCGCCTTGACGGAGGCGGTGGACGACTGGTTTTACCAGCAGAGCGCGCGCACTGAACGCAAAGCGCAAAAAGGCTGCCTGGGATTGGGCGTGGCGCTTTTGGCGATCGGCGTATCGCCGGCGGCGCTGCTGTGGTGGTGGCTCGCGTAGCGTAAAGACGGTTGATTTTATATTGCATGCGTAAAATGTTTCTGAAATTTGTCTGACGCGCGCGCAAAATGCATGCGACAGGCAGACGGTTATGCTATAATAACGATAACAACTAAGGAGGGAACGACATGGCGAAACATATTCGTACACTCAATCCGGTATCTTTGCAACAGACCGCGAAACACGGCGGTTGCGGCGAATGCCAGACCTCGTGTCAATCCGCTTGCAAGACAAGTTGCACCATCGGCAACCAGGTATGCAAACAACAACAACGGTAAACAGCTGAGGTCCTTTGCGCAGACGAAGGACCTTTTGCATGTAAGGAGAATTCAATGACGGAAGTTTCTGCAGTACAACCTATGATTCACAAGTTTTATTTAAATGGCGAATACATCGCGCTCGATGTCAACAGCGGCTGCGTGCATCTGCCGGATCAGTTGACGTACGAGCTTTTAGATACCTACGATGGAACGAATCCGGACGAGGCGCGGGCGGCGCTCGGCGACCGCTATCCGGCGGCTGAGATTGAAGAAGCGATCGCCGAGGTCGACGAATTGATCGCCGACGGCCTTTTGTTCGCGACAATGGATCCGGCGTTTACCGTCGCGCTTGAAGAACGTCCGATTGTCAAAGCATTATGCTTAAATATCGCGCATGACTGCAATCTGCGTTGCCGCTACTGCTTCGCGGGCCAAGGCGGTTACGGTAAATGGCGCGAGCTGATGAGTTTTGATACGGCGCGTCGGGCGGTTGATTTTCTGATCGCGCATTCCGGTCCGCGTAAACATTGCGAGATCGATTTCTTCGGCGGCGAGCCGCTGATGAATTACCATGTGGTGCAACAGACGATCGATTATATCCGCGCGCAGGAGAAAAAACACGACAAGATTTTCAAGTTGACGCTGACGACCAACGGCATGCTGTTGGATGAGCGCAAGGTGCAATATTTCAATGAGCAGCATGTCAGTCTCGTGTTGAGTTTGGACGGTCGTGAAGAAGTGCATGACGAGATGCGTCCCGGGGTGCGCGGCGAGGGTACGTACCAACCGATCCGCGACCACTTGGCGTACGCGGTGCAACATCGTAACGGCGAAGAATACTACGTGCGCGGCACGTACACGGCCAAGAACCTTGATTTTACGACCGACGTGCTCGATATGGTGGACCAGGGTTTCAACGAACTTTCGATGGAGCCGGTTGTCAGCGAAGATAACGCGTTCGCGATTACGGAAGAACATTTGCCGCAAATTTTCGCGGAGTACGAAAAATTGGCGCAGGCGTATTTGGATCGTCAACGCGAAGGTCGTCCGTTCCAATTTTTCCATTTCAATATGGATCTTTATCGCGGTCCGTGTTTGCAAAAGCGTTTGCGCGGCTGCGGCGCGGGACATGAATACATGGCGGTTGTGCCGAACGGAGATATCTATCCCTGTCATCAGTTCGTCGGTCGGGACGGGTATGTGATCGGCAATGTGAAGACGGGCCTGTTCGATATGGACACGCCGCGCGCTTTCCGTGAAAATCACGTGCTGAGAAAGCCGACTTGCCAAGGTTGCTGGGCGAAATTTTTCTGCTCGGGCGGTTGCCACGCCAACAATGAAACCTTTGCGGGTGATATTCATGAACCGTACAAGGTCAGTTGCGAAATCCAGAAAAAACGCATCGAGTGCGCCATGATGATTCAGGCTAAAATGGCGGATATCGAGGCGGAGCGGGCGCAGGCGGACAGTGTTTCGGCGCGCGCGTAAGATTGTCGCGGGTGACATCGTTTAGTATAATAAAGAGAGAGTCAAACTAAAGGAGTGAGAGCTATGCAAAAGAAAATGAAACAGGTAATTTCCGCTGTTCTCGTCGGTACCTTATTGACATTTGGCACCGTCGCCAACACCCAGGCATTTAATTTGGGCCGTGTTTTGGGCGGCGTGCTGAAAGTCGGCGGTATCGGCTATGTGGTAGATCGTTACTCCGATCAACTCAATAATTTTATTAACAAATTGATGCGCGAAAACGACGTCGAATCCAGCTATGCGACGAAGGTCGTGCCGATCATCAGTGTCGGCGATAAAGGCTACATCGGCGCGGCGCAGGTCATCGGCCCGCAATCGGCGGTGGACGAAGTCGAAGCGGTCGCGCAGGTGGAAGGCAGCTTCAATGACAAGCTGTTCCGTATCCGCGGTTTGGTGCCGGTCGACAGCAAAAATCCTACGCGTCTGAACCGCGTCAGCGGTGTCGGCGTGTCGGCTATCATTGACGTGCGTTTCTAACGGAAAGAGCTGTTTCGCATGGCGAAACAGCTCTTTTTGAAAAACCGAACGATATGTATTTGCGGCGTGATTTTCACGTCGAGGGAAAAGAGGTAATGGAATGAAGAAACGATTGGCGCCGTTGCTTTCGCTTTTATTGGCACTCCCCTGGGCCGCTTACGCCGCCCAGCCGACATTGGCGGATCAGGCGACGATGATTGATACGGTTTTGTACGGTGAAGCGCAGTCGGGGGCTATGCTCGACCGCGTGCAAAAAGCGAGTCGTGATGTGTACGGTACGAAGCTTGCGCAAGACGGTCTTGCCGAGCAGATCGGAACGCTTTATAACGACGTGGTGCGAAGCGACACCACAGAACCGTCGCTGGTGACTCGCGTCAATACGCTCGAATGGCAGCTGCGCAATGAAATCAGTCGCGCGGCGTTAGCCGATCGGATCGGCGCGCTGGAAACCGAAGTATACGGTAAGAAAAAAGGCGGCAGCCTTTCCGCGCGCGTGCTTAGTTTGGAAAAAAGCATTTATAAAAACCGTCACTTTGAATTGCGCGAAGTGGAAATGCCTGCGAACACCGTTTTCCCGATTACGCTTTCCGAAGGCGTAGCGACGAAAACCAATCAGGAGGGCGATGAAATTCGTTTCACGGTCGCGCAGGATGTATTTGTCGATGAGGTTCTCGTGCTGCCGCAAGGCGCGCAAGGCACGGGGGTCGTGACAAAAGTGCAACCGCCGCGCAGTTTCGGTCGCAACGGTAAACTGGAGATCGAGTTCAATCAGGTATTCGGCATCGATGATGAACCGATTGCCACCGTATTGGGACCGGAAGCGAAAGAAAAATTGAAACATGAAGCGGCGGCGCTGGGTGCATCGGCGGCCGGCGCGATGGTTTTGGGGCCGATCGGTTTGGTCGGCGGGTATTTTATTAAAGGCAGCGATGTCGATATGCCGGCGGGAACGGTGCTCTACATTCAGGTGCAGGATACCGTCAAAACGCATGGCGTCGTCAGCGTGGACGGCGCGCCGCAGGCGCGTAAAAACGACCTCGTCGTGACGGCGGAAAACGTCGCGCAGCCGGGCGAAACGAATGCGGCGGCCAAAGAACGTCGGCGCGAAATGAACAATGCGGACTCCGCGTCGACAGGGGAGGTCGCTGATGAAGATCTTGAAACCATTACTCTGTCGAATGAAACGTCCGCGATGACGTCGGCGGAAAATGCGACGACGGCCGCCGGCGTGGCGGAAGATGCGGCGAAAGAAGCGGAAGAGGCGGCGGCGCAAGCGGAAAAGCACGCCTCAAACGCGAAGGTAGCCAAAGAAGTCGCGACGGATGAGAATTCGAGCGACGCGGCGGTAAAGCAGGCGAAAGAAGTTGCCTCGACCTCCGAAAAAGAAGCGCATGAAGCGAAAGCCAAAGCCGACGCCGCTGCGGAAACCGCCAAAATAGCGAAAGACGCGGCGAAAGACGCCGCCAAAAGCGCGAAAGGGAAAGTAAAAGCGGAAAAGAAACAGGACGCCGCTGAAGTTACCATTGAACCGATCGATGAGGAAGATGAAGACGATCTTCCGGTTGTGATTATTCGTCAGGAGTAGAAGTCGGTATGAACAGTGCGTGGTGGTCGCGGGCAGCGCTTGCGGCTTTATTGGTGACACCGATGGCGGCGCAGGCGACGCTTTCTTCGCCGATTCACAGCGGCGCGCCGGCTGCGGAAGGGGAAGCGCATGTGTACCCGATGCATCCGTCCACGGGAACGGATTGGGTCATTACGGCGGATGCCATGAAATACAACGGCACCGACGGGGACGTTGCGGCGATCGGCAATACGGTCGCGCGTTACGATACGGCGCAATTTGTAACGCCACGATTGCTCGGCAATCACAAAACGGAAGTATACCGTTTGCCGGATGACGTCGCCTGGACGGATGGCGCGCGTCAGATTGACCTTGCCGTACGCGATCTGGAGTACAATGCGGCGGAGGATACGGCGGTATTTGCGAATGCCAAAGGCTACTATTCGCGCTTGTACATCGAAGCCGGTCGCGGCGAGTTTTCGCAAGGTGCGAACACCGGCATACTGCAAGGCGCCATGGTGACAACGCCGTCGGCTGTGGCCAACACTCCGGATTACCGCATCGAAGCGGAAACGATTACGATCATTCCGCAGGAATCGTTGCTGGCGGAAGATGTCAATTTTTATATCAAAAATAAACGGATTTTTCACTTGCCGCGTTACCGCGTGAACATGGAGCGGGGACGCAGCAGCAGTGTGGCGTCATTTTTACCGCGGCCGTCGTATAAATCGCACAACGGTTTCGGTTTCAAGGCGAAGCTGCAGTATCCTTTGGGTCAACGTACCGAGGCGTTCTTTAACTACGCGTGGTATACCAGGATCGGTTTCAAACCCGATATCGGCCTGCGCTATTACGCGCCGTACGGAGAATGGAAAATCCATTACAGCAAGGAAGAAAGCCGCTTGAATAACGAATCTGTCTGGATTGAAAAACGGCCGGAACTCATCTTCACGAGTCGGCCGTACCATTTCGGCGCTCGTCCGATCTACGCGCAGGCGCAGCTCGATTGGGGCGATTGGAAAGAAGGCGCCATAAGCGGCAGCCATAGCGGCTACAGCTTGCTTTGGGCGACCGATCCTTTGCGTTTATCGGATCGCGCTAAAATGACGTTGGCGACGGGGTATTGGAAAGATTTTTACGGCTACGGGGATATGGACCGCAGCAATTTCTACTACGGCGCGCGTTTGGACTATGATGCCGGTCGTACGCAATGGTGGACAGGCGCGCAGATTAATCATCTTTCCGGCGTGACTCCGTATCGGTTTGACCGACTGGACTTGGAACAACCGACATTTGTGGGTTTTAAATATAAAATCGATCGTCTTAATGCGCTCGGCGCGGAATACATATGGGATCTCGCCAACGGTGACTTAAAGCACGCGGACTACACTTGGTATCGCGATATGCATTCGCTGGCGGGTACGCTGACGTATCGCGCCAAAGATAAAGAGTGGCGTTTGGATGTGTGGGCGAAAGATTTCTGATGGCTGAGAATGGAATCGGCGCCACGCTGAAAAGAGGCGCCCGACGTATTTCAAAATGGTATTATGTGGCAGGCGCGACGACATGTGTCGTCGCTCTTTGCATGCTGGGCGCGATGCCGTCGGAAACACCGCTCGCCGTGACGCCTGCCGCATCTTCCGGCGCAATCGTGTCCGACAAGGGGACGAATGCGAATACGATTTCGATTTCGCATCGTGGGCATGCGCGTCAGCCTTTTGGCGCCATGACGACCGTGGGCGAAATAAAACAGGGCAAAACGGCGACGCTCGACGCGGCGCAAGAGGAAGTTCATTCGCAAGCGGCCGTTACCGCAACTCCCGCGATTATTTGGAACGGCACCATGACCGAAGGCGCGACGACGCTCGCGCTGCTGACGATCAACGGTGTGCCGGTGACATTGGCGCCGGGGGAAAGCTATGCCGGTTACAAGGTCACCGGTATGACAACGCATGATTTGACATTGGCGGGACCGCAGGGTGATCTGCATTTACAGCCTTTGGAGGCGCAATCATGAGCGTAAGCAAGTGGGGAACTTTGCTGCTCGGCCTGAGCCTACTCGCCGGACCGATTCAAGCGGCGGATGTGCAGGCGCGGGATTCTGCCGTGCGGGAAGTGTTGACGGGGCTGGCGCGATTGACCGGCGACAATATTATCATCGCCGACGATGTTCACGGCAACGTCACGCTGACACTGCATGATGTGACGCCGCAGGAGGCGCTGCAGCTGGTGGCCGAGGCGGCGGACGTGACGCTGGTGAAAAACGGACGCACCTGGCTCGTACACGGCACGCAAACGAACGAAAAAGCGGCCAAACAAGCGCACTCCTTCGCCTTGAATTATGCTGACCCCGTGAACGTGCAAAAAGAGCTCACGGCGATTGTGCCGGCGGAACAGGTGCAAATTAACCCGGAGAGCGCGAGCGTCATCGTCTACGGGACGCCGCGCGAACTGGCGGAAGTGGACCAGCTGCTGAAGAAAATCGACTACGCGTATCGGCAGGTCAATGTCTCGGTGGAAGTCGTCGCGGTCAATCGCGATCATATCAAAGAACTCGGGATTGATTGGGACTGGTTGCCGCTGACGGGCAGCGCGCGCTATGAAACGCGCTACGAACGCGGCCGCGGCGCACGGGAGAAAGTGGAAGAAATCGTCACGCCCGACGGGTTCGGTTCGATTCAATTCGGCAAAACCGTGGCGGGGCATCCGTACTCCTTTTTCTTTCGCGCGAAATTAAATGCGCTGGTCGCCGACGGCAACGCGCAAATTTTGGCGCGACCGAATATCACGACGGTCAACGGCAAGACGGCGCGAATTTTAATCGGCAATAAAATTCCCGTGCTGGTCGATCAGATCACCAATGGTGAAAAAGTGACGACGACGGAATATCGCGACGCGGGCATACGCCTTTTATATACGCCGCGCGTCAATGCGGCCGGCGAGATCACGGCCGACGTGACGGCGGAAGTATCGACGCCGTACCTTGTTCCGGAACTGCGGGCTTACCGTATCACGACGCGCGAAGCGCAAACGACCGTGCGCCTGCAACCGGGCGAAGCGCTTACGATCGGCGGTCTGATTGATCGCGAGGAGCAAACAAGCGAACGGCGCGTGCCGATTTTAAGTGAAATTCCGATTCTCGGACGATTGTTCCGCACGACCGAGCATACGAAAAATAATGCGGAAATTATGATAACGATTACGGCGGACTTGCTTCCGGAGCGGTCGCCGCAGCCATAACGAAACGCCGAATCGGCGGGGAGGGCACATGGCTATGATCAAAGTCGCCGGGCTCTCGAAAGCCTTCGGCATCGAAACTATTTTTAAAAATGTCACATTCACCGTCACGGAAGGACAGCGCGTCGGCTTGGTCGGCCGCAACGGCGCGGGCAAATCGACGCTGCTGCGTTGCGTCATGGGGACAATGGAGGCGGACTCGGGCAGCGTGAGCGTGACCGATCAGGCGACGATCGGTTACGTGCAGCAAAGTATTGATTTCGGCGCGCAGACATTGCGCAAAGTGGTGGAAACCGCATGGGAAGACGTGCGGCGAATCGAACATGAACTCGAGGATCTGACTATGCGCATGGGGCGGACTTCCGATCCGGCGCTGCTCGAACGCTACGCGAAACTGGAAGACCGCTTTGAACGGCTCGGCGGCTACGCCTATGAAACGATGACGCGCCGGATCTTGATCGGTCTCGGCTTTACGGAAGCGGACTGGGATCGCGCGGCGAATGATTTCTCCGGCGGTCAAAAAACCAGGATCAATTTGGCGCGCGCGCTCGTGCGGCGGCCGGATTTTTTATTGCTGGATGAACCGACGAACCATTTGGATATCGCGATGACGGAATGGCTTGAAGATTTCTTGCGCAGTTATCGCGGCGGCATTTTGCTGGTGTCCCATGACCGCTACTTTTTGGACGCGGTGACGACGAACATTCTGGATCTCGAGCAGCATCGAGTCACATCGTATCGCGGCAATTACAGCACTTTCAGTAAAAAGAAAGCGGCGCGTTTATATGCCGACTTGCGCGCGTATGAAAAGCAGCAGGAAGAAATTACGCAAACCGAAGCCTACATTCGCAAATATAAAGCGGGTATCAAGGCGAAGCAGGCGCGCGGACGGCAAAGCCAACTAAATCGTCTGGAACGCCTGCAAAAGCCGGTGACAGAAACGACGCTCGCCTTTTCGTTTCGTCCGGCGACCGGCACGGCGGAACGCGTCTTGGATGTGCAGGAGCTGGCAGCGGCGTATGGGGATCGCACTATTTTTAAGGATATTTCCTTTTTGTTGCGTCGCGGCGATACTGTCGGCATCATCGGCCCGAACGGCATCGGCAAGTCGACGCTTTTGTCCGTGATTACCGGCGAAAAAACACCGGCGCACGGCACGGTCACATTCGGCAATCGCGTCGCGCTCGGCTACTATTCGCAGGAACACACCAATTTGCATCCGAGCCGCACGGTGCTTGAAGAGGTCATGCAGGAATACGGCTGCGGCGAAGATGACGCGCGTCATATTTTGGGCGGTTTTCTCTTCCGCGGCGATGACGTGTATCGTCTCGTCGGTCAGCTCTCCGGCGGGGAGCAGGCGCGGCTGGCGTTGCTGCTGTTGCTTTTGGAAGAACCGAATGTGCTCATTTTAGACGAACCGACAAACCATTTGGATATCCCGACGCGCGAAATGATTGAAGACGCGTTGCTCGAGTTCGGCGGCACGTACCTGGTCGTGTCCCATGACCGTTACCTTTTGGATCGGCTGGTGCAACGCACGCTTTCATTTGAAGACGGCACTTTCCGTGAATATTTGGGCAACTATTCCTATTGGAAAGAAAAACGCAAGGAACTGCTGGAGACCGGTCGCATTCCGACACCGGAGACGGCAGAGCCGCGCAAAAAAGAAAATACGGTTACGCCGTCGGCGGACGTTTCGCCCGCGCCGCCTTCATCGCGCGCGACGGATTCTTTCCGCGCGGCACCGCAGGCGGAGAAAAAAATCGCGGCGCTCGAGCAGGAAATCGCCCGCACGGAAGCGACGATCACGATGATTGAGACGCAGATCGTGCAAACGGTCGATGCGAACGCGTTGACGGAACTGGCCGAATCGCTTTCGGCCGCGCAGGAAAAGCTGACCACGCAGTACGAAAAATGGGAACACTGGGCGCAAATGCTTGAGTAACATATTTTTTTAAAAAGTTTTTTAAAAAAGTGTTGACAGATGTAAAAATCGCTGGTAGAATCAATCCAACATCAAAAAGCAATGACCGGGATCAAATTTTTCGGCAAGGAACTTTTCAGAGAGCAGACGTTCGGTGCGAGTTTGCAAGTCAGTCGGAAAAGAATACCTCACCCGTGAGCCTTCGTCGTGAATGGAGTAATGACGAACGTCGCCGGCGTTAACGGATCGAGAGATAAACCAGGGTGGTACCGCGTAACTACGCCCCTGCAGAGATATTTTCTGCGGGGGTTTTTAAGTACCGCCAATCAAAAAAGCAATGACCGGGACCAAATTTTTCGGCAAGGACTTTTCAGAGAGCAGACGTTCGGTGCGAGTCTGCAAGTCAGTCGGAAAAGATTACATCACCCGTGAGCCTTCGTCGTGAACAAAGTAATGACGAACGTCGCCGGCGTTAACGGACCGAGAGATAAACCAGGGTGGTACCGCGTAACTACGCCCCTGCAGGGAATTTTCCTGCGGGGGTTTTTATGTACCACGAGAAGGCAAGGAACGGGCTAAAGTCTTCGCCAATGATTTTTCAGAGAGCAAACGGCGCTGCGAGTTTGCAAATCGGCGAAGAGGAATACATCACCCGCGAGCCGCAACGCGAACCGAGTAGCGATTGCCGTCGCCGGCGTTAACGGACCGAGAGATAAACCAGGGTGGTACCGCGCCGCCGCGCCCCTGCAGGATATTTTCCTGCGGGGGATTTTTTATCCTCGAAGTAACGCCAAAACGGTTTTTAATAGAGAAAGGATGATATTCATGAAACGCTCCCAGGAATTAATTCAAGAAGAAAGTCATTATTTTGCGCCGGCCGGTCGGATTCCGTATTATCCGCTGGTCATTGATCATGCGCACGGTTCGACGCTGACCGATGTCGACGGTAACGAATACCTCGACTTGTTGACAAGCGCCAGTGCCTTGAATGTGGGGCACACACCGGAGCCGATCGTGAATGCCATTATCGCCCAGGTCAAGAAAATGATTCATTATACTCCGGCCTACATGTACCACGAGCCTTTGGTACATCTTGCGAAAAAAATGTGCGAAATCACGCCGGGAGATTTTGAAAAACGCGTTATCTTCGGCTTGACCGGTTCCGATGCCAACGATGCTCTGATCAAGTTCGCCCGCGGGTACACGGGTCGTCCGTACATTATCTCCTTCGTGAACGCGTACCACGGCTCGACGTACGGTTCGATTTCCATGTCGGCGATCAGTCAAAACATGCGCCGCAAAATCGGTCCGTTGTTGCCGGGCTTCTACCATATTCCGTTTCCGGACAGCTACCGCGGCATGTACGGCAGCGCGGAACCGAATACGGTGGAAGAATACCTCGCGCCGCTGAAAGAAATGTTGGCGACCTACGTGCCGCCGGAAGAAGTGGCGGCGGTGGTTATCGAAACATTGCAAGGCGACGGCGGCTTGTTGCAGCCGGTGGACGGTTACTTCGAAGCCTTGCAGAAGTTGTGTAAAGAACACGGCATTCTCTTTTGCGTTGACGACACGCAGCAGGGGCTCGGACGCACCGGCACATGGTGCTCGCTGGAACACTGGCATTTGGATCCCGACCTTGTCGTTTACGGTAAATCGCTCGCGGCGGGACTGCCGCTCTCCGCTTTGGTCGGACGCAAAGAGATTATGGAAAGTCTGGATCGTCCCGCGCATTTATTTACGACCGGAGCCAATCCGGTATGTTGTGCGGCGGCGCTTGCGACTTTGCAATACATCGAAGACAATGATTTACTCGCGGAAAGCACGCGTAAAGGCAAGATCGCGCGCGAGCGGATGGAAGATTGGCGCGAACGTTTCGACTGCGTCGGTGACGTTCGCGGTTTAGGCCTTTCACTCGGCGTTGATATCGTCGCCGATAAAAAAGCGAAAACGAAAGATCCTCACGCCGCGCTCGTTATTTGCAACCGCGCCTACGAAAAAGGCGTCGTGATGATCGCTTTCGCCGGCAGTGTTTTGCGTTTCCAACCGCCGCTGACGATCACGGATGAAGAACTCAATAAAGCATTGGATGTTATCGAAGAAACTTTAACGGAATGGCAGGAGGGCCGGCTCGCCGATTATAAAGTCGACGGGCAAGGCTGGTAAGGAGGGACATGATGGAACAAGTTAACTGGCGTAACGTAGTCAAACTGAGCGGGGCGTATATCGCCTACCTCATCGGCTCGGGCTTTGCCACGGGGCAGGAAGTATTACAGTTTTTCGCTTCGTACGGCATGAACGGTTTGTACGGCGCGTTGATCAGTGCCGTTTTGTTCTGCTCCATCGGCGTGATCGTCATGCGCAAGGGACATGAATTGCAGCTCGCACGGCCGTCGCTGATTTTCCGTCATTACTGCGGCAATTATTTGGGACGCGCGATCGAGTATTTCACACTGCTCTTCATCTTTTCGATCGTCGTCATCATGATCGCGGGTTCGGGCGCCATCGCGGAGGAATATTTCGGCGTGCCGTCCGCGGTCGGTTGGTTCGGCATGGGCGTTGTCGCGATGATTACGGTGCTCGCCGGATTGCGTCGCCTGGTCGATATCATCGGCGCGATCGGACCGTTTATCGTCGTCTTTACCGTCGCCGTCGGTATGTACACATTTTTCCATGATTTCAGTTGGACGACTGCGCCGGTCGCGACAACGACGGCCGCGCTCGCTGCCCAGCCGGTCGCGCACTGGTGGCAGGCGGGAACATTATTCTTTTGCTACAACATGCTCGCCGGCATGGTCTTTTTCACCGAACTCGGCGCCCAGGCCTCGAGTCGTAAAGAAGCGGGTATCGCCGGTTTTTGCGGCGGCTTCTTCCTGATGCTGACGGTCGTCGGCATGCTGTGCGGCATGCTCGCCAACTTTGACGCCGTGATAGGTTTGCAGGTGCCTAATCTGTATCTCGGCGCGAAGATCAGTCCTTTGGTCGCGCTCGTTTTCTCCGTCATCATCATGCTCGGGATCTACTCGACCACCGCGCCGATGTATTGGCTGATTAAAAATGAATGCTTGAAGGTCGTTCCGCAGCGTTGGGAAATTGCACTGACCGTTGCGCTCGGCGCGGTATTCATGCTCGGAGGTTCGTTCCCGTTCGGTAAGCTGGTATCGCTCATTTATCCGTTTGTCGGCTATGTGGGCATCGCGCTGGTTCTCGTCGTTTTTGCCCGCACGCTCTTCAGAAGCTCGTCGAATGACGCGGAAGGTGATGTAGAGACGAATTAAGAAATTACGACACTAAAAAAGCTCTCCCGAGGGAGAGCTTTTTTAGTTGTTTGGAGAATTAGTAAGATTAGGCTTCTTCCGCGACGGGACGAAGCACGGGGCGGGTGAAACCGAGACCGAGATCGCGTACCATCACGCGATCCGCTTCGGGATCCCGACCGCCGGTAGTGAGGTAGCCACCGACCATAATGCCGTTCAAGCCGGCATTCAGCGCGTACGCCTGCAGATCGCGCAAGTTGACTTCGCGACCGCCGGCGGTGCGGATCAAAGCCCGCGGCAAAATGAAGCGGAAAACCGCAAACGTCCGCAAAATTTCCAGCGGCGAAAGCGATTTGTTATTTTCAAAAGGCGTGCCTTTAATCGGATTCAGAATATTGAGCGGTATGGAATCGACGTCGAGTTCTTTCAGCGTGAACGCCATTTCGACGCGTTGTTCGTTCGTTTCGCCCAAGCCGAGAATCCCGCCCGAGCAGACGCGAATACCGACGTCCTGCGCCGCTTTCAAGGTCGTCAATTTATCTTCGAAGGTATGCGTTTGGCAAATGTCCGGAAAATGGCTCGGAGCCGTTTCGATATTGGAATGGTAACGGGTGACCCCGATGTCTTTGAGTTGTTGCAACTGGTCTTTGGTGACGAGTCCGAGCGAGCAGCAGATTTCGATGCCCACTTCCTTACGGATGCGTTTGAGCGCGCGCACGATGCCTTCAAATTCGCGCGGATTGCCCTGGTTGCGTCCGCTGGTGACGATGGAAAAACGCACCGCGCCGGCCTCTTTGGCTTTTTTCGCCGCTTCGACCAATGATTCTTCATCAAGGAGGGGATATTCTTTTACCCCGGTATTATAGTAAGAAGATTGCGCGCAGAATGCGCAGTTCTCCGGGCAACGACCGCTGCGCGCGTTGATGATCGCGCAAAAATCAACACGATGACCATTGTACTTCTGGCGAATTTTATCCGCCATCGCCATTAAAAGCATCGTGTTTTCATCACTGGTGTTGATCAGGGAAATGCCTTCTTCTTTCGTGATTTCACCGCCGTCGAGAACACGGTCGGCCAGCGCAATAATTTGCGCGCAAGTTGCGTCCATCATTCCACCCCGTTCATGCTGTAAATGTTTCCGTATTTCTTATGTTTACTCTTGTATTGTAACCGCATTAACAATATAAGTCAACGGTGAAAATTTTATCAGTTTACAAAAAAGATCTGCGCCGATAATTTGCGTTCTTTCTCTGTCATGTTTTACAATAAAGTTATTAATGGAGGAACACATGACAGGTACCAAAGAGTCGCCGTTATATTTGCGGCTATATCGCGCGATGCGCGAAAAAATAGAAACCGGTGTTTGGCCGGCCGGCATGCGTTTGCATTCGGTACGTGCGCAAGCGGCGGAGCTCGGCGTCAGCAAATTTACCATTGAACGCGTGTACAGTCGGCTCGCGAGCGAGGGCTATATTGTGGCGAAAAATCGCGCGCGCTTTACCGTGATGCCGCAACTGACGATCTGGCAATCTCCGGCGCGGCCGCAGCCTCGCACCAAAACCGAAGTCACGTATCGCTATGATCTGGCGCAAAGCGGCATGGATCGCGACGGCTTTTTATTCGCCGCGTGGCGGCGTTCACTTTCGCGGGTGTTCCGCGATGAAAAACGGTTGCTGTGTTACGGCGATATTCAAGGTGAGCGGGAACTGCGCGAAGCGTTGGCGCAGTACGGGGCTCAAGCTCGGGATACGCGGGCGTATGCCGACGACATCATCATCGGTTCGAATACGCAGCAATTGTTGCGGATTTTAGCCAGCCTTTTGCAAACGGAGTACGGGGAAGTTTTGTTTGCGGAAACGGAATTTCCGTTGGGTGTGGATACGATGAGCGATGCGGGATTTACCGTGCGCATGTTGTACGGCGGCCACGCCGAACTTTTGCAGGCGCCGTTGCAAAATGCCCGCAAGCGCATCCTTTACGTATTGCCGTCGCTCGCCTATCGGGCGGCGGATGTGATGCCCGCGCAGATTCGCGCCGAACTTTTGTCGTGGAGCGAGCGTACGGACGGGTTGATTATTGAAGACGATTTCGACAGCGAACTTTCTTACTACGGTTCACCGGTAGCCTCGTTGCAGGGGATGGGTGATGGCACGCGCGTCGTCTATATCGGAGCGCTTTCCAAAGTGCTGCCGCCGTCGTTGCGTTTGGCGTACATGATTTTACCGCCGGACTTGATGCAACGTTTTTTGGCGCGCCGCGAGTTATATCGTCAGACGGCGTCGGTGGCGGAGCAACTGGCGCTGGCGGATTTCATTGAGCGCGGTCATTTCACGCGGCAGATTCGCCGTTTGCGTAAACTGTACGCGGAAAAAGGAGAGCTGCTGACGAACGCATTACAGCAGACGTTCGGTGACGCGATACGGATCGATGCGCCGACCGCGGGCATTTATTTGCCCGTGTACGTTAAAACAGCCGCGTCTCGCGCCGCCTTGGTGCGCGCCGCCGCTCGACGCGGACTGCATTTGCGGCGGGTGAAACCGCAGCATAATGAACCGGTTAACGAACGCATGTTACTGCTTTCTTTCGGTGAAATTGAGCGCGACGATATACCGGAGGTCAGCAGAATATTATACGCGGCGTATCAAGATACTTTGAAGGAGGCCTGAGATGGCGAAACGATTTCGATTTATTCACTGTGCGGATTTGCATTTAGGAACGCCGTTGGCTATCCGGGAAGCGCCGTCACGGTATTGGGAAAAAACATTGCGCGACGCGACTTTTCAAGCGTTCCGCAACATCGTCGATACGGCGATTGAAAAACGCGTCGCCGCGATTGTGATCGCCGGTGACGTATATAACTCGGCGGACCACAGTTTGCCGGCGCAGCTGGAATTTTCGCGCGAACTGTTTCGCGCGGCCAATGCGGGTATCAGCACGTTTATCGCGCACGGCAACCACGATCCGGTGAGCGCGTGGCAGGCGCAGGTGCCGTTGCCGCCGACCGCGCATGTGTTCAGCGCGGACAAAGTGGAAGGATTACCGCTCGTGGTGGAAAATGAAACCGCCGCGATGATTTACGGCCGAAGCTATGCGACGATGCACACGGACGGTCGCTGGGCGTCGGATTATGTGCGCGGCGAAAGCGATCCGTACGCGATCGCCGTCATGCACACGCAGGGACCGAAAGCGGCGTCGGACGGTCCGTACGCGCCGCTCAGCTGGGACGAGATCCGCCAAAGCGGGATCGATTATTGGGCGCTCGGCCATGTGCACACGCGCGAGGTATTATCGGAAGATCCGTATGTCGTCTATCCGGGCAACGCGCAAAGTTTGACGGCGGCGGAAACCGGACCCCGCGGCTGCTACCTTGTCGAAGTGGGTAGTCACGGCACGACGATGCTTGAATTTATCGCGACCGATGCCATTCGCTCGGAAACATGGGAGTTTTCCGTGACGGATTTGACGGACGTGGAGATGTTTATTAAAGCGGTGTTGGCAAAGCGGCAGGAACGTCGTCAGGAAGTGGGCAAACCGTTGCTCGTGACCTTGGTTGTGAGCGGGCGCGGCGCGCTGCATCAGGTGTTTTCCGATCCGGCGGCGCGACAGTCCATTCTGGCGCGCTTAAATGAAGAGGAAGAAATGAAACACATTTTCGTGTATTGCCGCGCGCTTTTGGATCAGACGACGGCGGCGGTCGATTGGCAGGCGCGACGGGAAATTCCGGACGCGACGGGCGATTATCTGCGCGCGGTGGATCGACTGCGCGCCATGTCGCCGGAGGAGCGATACTACGCGTTGCGGCAGGCCGTCGCGGCGCGACCGGAATGGGAACGCTACGCGCGTTACTTCGGAGAACTCAGCGACGAACGTTTGGAAACGGCGCTCCGCCGCGCGGAAATAGCGGGTGCGCAACGGATATTGGGGGATAACGGCGATGAAGCTGACTGATTTACAACTGCAACGTTACGGCATTTATCAAAATGTTTCCTGGCAGCCGCCGGCCGCCGGACTGACCGTTATCTGCGGCGAAAATGAAAGCGGCAAAACGACGCTGCTGCAATTTGTGCGCGACATGCTGTTCGGGTACCGTCGCGGCAAACGACGCGGCCGCAAAGGGAATTTAGCGGTCGAGCTGGCGAACGGTCGCGTGTATCGCATTCACCGCGATGAAGGGGAAACGAAAGTCACGGATGATCGTCTGGAAACCGTCATCGGCGAACCGGCGGATTTATGGTGGAACGGTTTGGATCGCAATACGTATGAGCAGGTTTTCGCGATCGGTCTGGAAGATTTGCAGGGCGCGGCGATTCTCGCGCAAGATGATGTCCGCGCCGGCTTTTTGAGCATGCAGGGCGGCGAGCAGCTGGCGCGCATGCAGCAGGACGTGGTGAACGCGCGGGAAGAACTGCTGGTAGCGTCGCCGCAGGGCAAACGCGTCATCAATCAACTGTTGAATGATTGGCAAAAAGCGCAAAATGACGTCGCGGCGCTGGCCGGAGAAGAGGAAGAATTCGCTGCGATTCGTCGCGAGCAAAACGAAGTCGACGCGCAAATTAAAGCGGCGGAAGAAGCAATCGCCGCGCTCGATGTGCGCGATCGCACGATGGATAAACAAATCGGCGCGTGGGAATACTATCGGGAAGGCATCGAAACGAAACGGCGCCTGGATTTGTGCAGCACGATCGAGCATTTTCCCGCCGACGGCAAAGAGCGCTGGAATAAATTGGTGCAGCGCATGGCGGATGTCAACGAGCAGCGTGAAGCAGTGAATGAAAAACTCGCGGAGATTGCGCCGACCGCGCGGCAGGATGTGGTGACGCTTGAACCGGAGCGCGATGAAATCGCCGCGCTGTATCGGGAAAGCGAACGCTGGCGCGAGTTGCAACAAGAACAGATCGCGAAAAACGAGGCGCTGGCCGCTTGGCAGCAGGAATTCGCGGCGCGCACGGAAGCTATGGCCGCGTGGCCGGGGACGGAAGCTGCGAAACTCGGCACCGTTGACTGGACGAAAGGGCGGGAGCTCGCGGCGCAGCTGCTGCGGCGCGATAACGAACTGCATTACTGGGAGAATGATGAGCCGGTTATCGAAAGCGCGCAGGAAATCAAAACGGATGACATACCGCGCCTGACCGATGAAGGCGAATTCCAAAAATGGGAGCAGGAAGGGCAGGAAATGTTGCTGCTCGCGCGTGAAAAGCAGCACTTAACCGATGAGATCGAGTGGCTGGAAACACTGCCGGTCAAACGGTATTCCGCGTTTTTCTGGCTGGGCTTTTTGCTCGTACTGGGCGCGCTCGCGGCGTTTTATCTCTACTTCACCGGCGGCCTCGGCATGGAGGCGCTGTATATCGTCGGCGGCGCGTTGGCGCTTTCCCTGCTGTGCTTTTATTGGAACTATCGCAAGAGCCATCAAAATGAATACCGTCTGGCCAAACTGAACGCGCGACTGACGGAATTGCAGGCGCGGCAGAGGGAATTGGCGCAACGCTTGGAACTTGCCGTTCCGGAAACGGAAAGCGAACTCGAAAATTTCCGGCAGGAGCTCGAAACGACCCGCCGTGATTTTTATCGCTACCAAACGCAGCTGCAGGCGATCTCCTGGCAGGCGGAAAGCGAACGCCGGCAACGCTTGGAACACGAAAAATGGGCGGCGCGCGGCGCGAAATTGCGCGCCGATCGCGAAATCTCCGAGGGCGCATGGACGAAGTGGCTCGCCGATGAACATTTACCGCCGACCGAAGTCGCGGAACTCGATTTACGTCAGGCGCAATGGCAGGAACTTTTCACGGCGAAAGGCGAAGGCGAAATTTTGCGCGTGCAGTTGGAGCGAATTGATCGGCAATTGACCTCCTACACCGAGCGAACGACAGCGCTTTTGCAACGCATCGATGAAACCGCGCCGGCCACGCCGGAAACGATCATCGAATTGGCGGATCGTTATCAGGAGCAGATGTTGCAATGGCAAAGTTTACAGGAAAAAAATCGGCGCCATGAAGAATTGTCCAAAGAAAAGGCCTTGCTCGATGAGCGCTGGACATTGTGCGAAAATGAAATGAAAGCTTTGTTCGCCTTGGTGGATGCCAAAGACGCCGCAGAGTTCGTCGACAAAGTGAGCGCGTATGAAGAATGCGACCAGCTGCGCAAAGATTACGAGCGCGTACGGCAAAATCTGCGACTGTACGCGGGCAGTGAAGCGGAATTTAACCGCCTCTGGCTGCAGCTGGAAACCGGCGCGTATGAAACGTGGCTGGATCGGCGCGATCAGTACGAACGCTCGCTCAATCAGCACAAAACCGAACTCACGCAACTGCGCCAACGGGAAGGCGCGCTGCAAAGCGAATTGGCGCGTCTGATCAAAGACGATCGCCTCACCAAAGCGCTGGAACGTCGCGCCCAAGTGGAAACGCAACTGCAGGCGGCCGTGGACGATTACCTCGCGCTTGTCGTGAGTGAATACCTGCTGGATGAAGCGCGTCGCGCCTATGAAGCGGACGGCAAACCGAATGTGATCGCGCGCGCCGGACAGTATCTCTCGCAGATGACGAGCGGCCGCTACACGCTCGCGCTGACCGCGGAAGGCGTCGTGCAGACCGTCGACAGCACGCACGGCACGAAAGAAGCCGCGATCTGGTCCAGCGGCACCGGGGATCAGGTATATCTCGCGTTGCGCTTGGCGCTGGCGCTCGCGTTTGGCGAAAAAACGGAACCGATGCCGATTATTTTAGATGATATTTTCGTGCGCTTTGACGAAACGCGGCAGCGGGAAACATTACGTTTTCTGCTGGCATTCGCGCGGACGCGACAGGTCTTACTGTTCACCTGTCACCAACGCACCGCGGAACTGGCGAAAGAAGTGGACGCGGACAATCACGGCCATTACTATCGTTTGCGTTCCGGCGCGATCAGCGCGGAATAAAATAAAAAAGCGAAGACATTGTCTTCGCTTTTTTGTATACCTTTTGTAATTATCCGATGTAAAAACGTGCGCGGCTCTTTATTCCTCACTTGTCGCATTGACAAGATGCAAATCCTCCGCGTATAAAAGCTTCGCTTCCGCGGGACTCAACATGCCCTGTTCGGTCATCGCGTCGAGTACTTGGCGCTGGCGGGCTTTCGCGTTTTCAAAATGCGCCAGCGGATTGTAGGCGCTCGGCGCTTGCGGCAAACCGGCCAACACGGTGCATTGCGCCGGCGTAAGATCGCGGGCGTCACGATGGAAATAGGTCTGCGCGGCCGCCTGCAAACCGTACGCGCCTGCGCCGTAGTAAATGGTATTTAAATACAACTCCAAAATTTCTTCCTTACTGTACACGCGTTCCAGACGGCTTGCGAGCAACATCTCCTGCGTTTTGCGCACCCATGTGCGATCATGCGAGAGGAATAAATTTTTTACGGTTTGCTGTGAAATCGTACTGCCGCCCTGCGTCGTCTCGCCCGCCTGATAATTCGCGACGAGCGCTCGCGCGATGCCGATCAAATCAATGGCGCCGTGAGTGTAAAAGCGTTTATCTTCCGTCGCGATAATCGCCTGCTTCAACGTCGTCGGAATTTCCGCGGCAGGCACGAAAGTCGAGCGGTCGATCATGCCCTCGACGGCGGCGTGCGGATCGTACAGTTGCTGCCCGAACGAGATCGGGTCGGCATCCCGCACCGCGTCGGCGGTCGATGTCACGCCCTCTTTGAGCGCGCCGAACGACGCCGCGGGATCGTCAGGCGGAGCCGACCACCACCACCAACCGCCCAGCATAAGTGCAATCACTAATATAAAGCGCATAGAATCTCCTTTTCTATCGCTATTATACAATAGAATAAAAATATGCATGCAGATAAATATAAAAAGGTTGAAATATTATTCACGTAGTTGTATAATTATAACAATATTTCCAATACTCTTACCGCAAACCAAAGGAGGAAGTTATATGTCAGACGTGAAAAAAGTAGTGCTTGCCTATTCGGGCGGGCTGGATACATCGGTGATTATTCCCTGGTTGAAAGAAAATTACCAATGCGAAGTGATCGCGGTCTGCGCCAATCTCGGCCAGCCGGAGAATTTTGACGCCATTGAAAAAAAGGCGTTGAAAAGCGGCGCGTCGAAAGCGTTTGTTTTGGATCTGCGCCAAGAATTTTTGGAAGAGTACGTATGGAAAGTGCTGCAGGCGGGCGCGGTGTACGAAGGCAAATACCTGCTGGGCACTTCCTTCGCGCGGCCGATCATCGCCAAAGCGCTGGTCGATATCGCCAAACAGGAAGGCGCTGACGCGGTGGCGCACGGCGCGACGGGCAAAGGCAACGATCAGGTGCGGTTCGAACTGACGGTGAAAGCGCTCGCGCCGAACCTCACCATTATCGCGCCGTGGCGTTTGTGGGATATCAAGTCGCGCGAAGACGCGATCGTTTACGCGGAGAAACATCAGGTGCCGATCAACATGTACGCGAGCGACGATCCGGCGAAACCGAAACAGCCGTACCCGTACAGCATGGACTGGAACATTTGGCATTTATCGCATGAAGGCGCGGATTTGGAAAATCCGGCGAACGCGCCGCATGATGATATGTACATGGTGACTTGCGATCCGACCAAAGCGCCGGACGAAGTGACGGAAATCACGCTGGGATTTGTGGAAGGCGTGCCGAAGACGCTGAACGGCAAAGAACTCTCGGCTGTCGAAATGATCACCGAGTTAAATAAAATCGGCGCAGCCAACGGTATCGGCATCGCGGATATTGTCGAAAATCGTCTCGTCGGCATGAAGTCGCGCGGCGTGTATGAAAATCCGGGCGGCGCGATTTTATTCTACGCGCATCGCGAGTTGGAATACCTCTGCCTCGATCGCGCGACGTACCATTTCAAAGAACAGGCGAATGTGCGCTATGCGGAACTGGTGTACGACGGCATGTGGTACTCGCCGTTGCGCGAAGCCTTGCAGGCGTTCGTGACGGAAACGCAGAAAACCGTGACGGGCGAAGTCGGCTTGAAATTGTACAAGGGCAATATCATGAGCAACGGCGCGAAATCGCCGTACTCCCTCTACAATGAAGAGTTCGTCACGTTCGGCGCGGACGAAGTGTACAACCAGGCGGACGCGGAAGGTTTCATCAACCTGTTCGGTTTGCCGCTCAAAATCCGCGCGCTGATGCAGCAAAAGGAGCAAAAATGAAACTGTGGGGCGGTCGTTTTCAGGAAGAAACGGCACCGGAGGTAGAAGCCTTTACCGCTTCGATTCCATTTGATAAAAAATTGTATCGCGAAGATATCGCGGGCTCGATCGCGCATGTGCAAATGCTAGCCGCGAACGGGATCATCAGTGAAGACGACGCGGCGCAAATCAAAGACGGCCTGCTGAAAATTTTAACATCGATTGAAAACGGCGAATTCACTTTTTCGATCGGTCTCGAAGATATTCACATGAATATCGAAAGCGCGTTGACGGAGGCGATCGGCGACGCGGGCAAACGCTTGCACACCGCGCGCAGCCGTAACGATCAGGTCGCGCTCGATATGCATTTGTACATGCGGCGCGCGATTGTGGAAACGGGTGAGGCGCTGCTGGCGCTCCTGAAGACGCTCAAAGAGGTCGCGACAGATTACCAAGATGTCATCTTGCCGGGGTACACGCATTTGCAAAGGGCGCAACCCATTTTACTCGCGCAACATCTCATGGCGTACTTCCATATGCTGGCGCGCGATTTCCGTCGGCTCGAAGGTTGCTGGCAGAGCGCGGATATCATGCCGCTCGGTGCGGGCGCGCTCGCCGGCACGACGTATCCGACACAGCCGGAAATGGTCCGCGACGCGCTCGGTTTCAAAGCGCTCTACGCCAACAGCATGGACGCGGTCAGCGATCGCGACTATTTGCTTGAATATCTCGCCATGGCCTCAATCGCCATGATGCATTTGTCGCGCCTTTCGGAGGAAATCATCTTGTGGGCGTCGTCCGAGTATCGTTTCATTGAACTTTCCGACGCGTTTACCACCGGCTCGTCCATCATGCCGCAAAAGAAAAATCCGGACGTGAGTGAGCTCGTGCGTGGTAAAACCGGCCGTGTTTACGGTCATTTCATTGCGCTGGCGACGGTCATGAAAGGCTTGCCGCTCGCGTACAATAAAGATTTGCAGGAAGATAAGGAAGGCGTGTTTGACACGGTCGCGACCCTCGGTTTCGCGCTGCGGGTTTACGCCGATATGCTGCGTTCCATGAAAGTCAATCGGGAACGGATGCGAGCCGTGCTGGACGACGATTTTTCCAACGCGACCGACATGGCGGATTACCTTGCCAAACGCGGCGTGCCGTTCCGTGAAGCGCACGCGATCGTGGGCAAGGCGGTGCATTATTGCATTGAAAACAATAAAGTATTAACCGATCTGACGCTTTCGGAATTCAAAACATGGAGTCCGGCGTTCGATGAGGATATTTTGGACGCGATTTCGATCGAAGCGTGCATCGCCGCGCGCGATACGCACGGCGGTACAGCGCCGGCGCGCGTGGCGCGGCAACTCGAAGGCGCCGCCAAGTTGCTCGCCGTGTACGAAAAGATCCAGGCGGAACGCGCCGAGAAAGCGACATTGCCGCTCGCGTAAATAAAAAAGACTGTCCGCGGACAGTCTTTTTTAGTGCGGAAAATGCGGCGGCTCCGCTTTTTCCTGCGGGCGACACAAAATCTGCAACGCTTCGGCCAGACGCAAGGCGACGGGGTAGAGCGGATGGGCGGCCGGTTGCGGTAAAAACGCCAGCGCTTCTTCCAAGTGGCGCCGCACCGTCGCGGGCTGCCAATACACCGTCAAGTGCGCGCCGCCGTGCAGCAGTACGGACGCTTCATGGGCGCAAGCGCCGTTTTCCACTTGCTTCACGCAAAGCACATTGATGTAACCGATCGTCGCATCGCGCGGACATTTCGGGCGGCGCACTTTCAGCGGCACGAGCACCGTCGGCGGCAGCACGAGCGGACGGTACAACGCGCGTTTTTGAAATACGCCGCGCAATAATCGCGGACTGGTGGCCTGCCGTTTGGTCATGCGGCGTAGCCACGTCGGCAGCGTGACGGCGAGATCTTCCTCGGCGCCGTCAGGATAATATACGCGCACGCAGTCACCGGCGTCGGTATAGACGGGACACGCCGCGGCGATGGCCTCCGGCCGTTCCGAAAGCGGCACATTCATAGAATCAAAAATGGACAAATCAATCACGAAATCCTTTCCCAAACAAACCGAACATATGTTCTATTCGTATGGTAGCAAGTTATGCGTAACGCGTCAATGCGCAAAAATATTTATGGGATTTTTTCGGCGAAAGAATCGGTTTCCGTTTGACACGGTCCGCGCTTTTGCGGATAATAAAAGCAACGCGAAGGAGGAAATATGTCTACTATTTTATTGACCGGCGGTGCGGGCTTCATCGGGTCGCATATCGCCGAAACATATACGCGAAAAGGTTGGCGGGTGGCGATTGTCGATGATTTTTCATCCGGCACGATGGAAAACCTCGCGGCCATCAAAGACGCGCCGAATGTCACGATTTATCATGCGGATATTCGCGATCGTGAAAACTTGCGCGAGATATTCGCCGAAGTGCGTCCCGACGTGGTGAACCATCACGCGGCGCAAAAGTCCGTGGCCGATTCCGTCACGGATCCTCTTCATGATCTCGATATCAACGGCCGCGGCTGGCTGAACGTGTTGCTGGCGGCGGGGGAATACGGCGTGAAAAATATCATTTACGTCTCATCCGGCGGCGCGCTTTCCAAAATCATCGAAGGCGATGAAAAATCGCAGGAAATCGACCCGCCGCAGTTGATTTCTCCGTACGCCATTCACAAGTACGCGGGCGAGCAGTATTTGGCGAATTATCAGGAAAAATACGGCTACGAATACACGATTTTACGTTACGCGAATGTGTACGGACCGCGGCAGATTCCCGACGGTGAATGCGGCGTGATTCCGATCTTCGTGAATAATGTGCACGCCGATCGTCCTTCCGTGCTCTTTACGTATCCCGATATGCCGCGCGGTTGCTCGCGCGATTACGTGCATGTCGCTGACGTGGTGCGGGCGAACGTCATGGCGCAGGAAAAGCCGGCGAATGAGCCGGTCAACATCGGTTCGGGAGAAGAAATTTATATTCTCGATATCTATGAAAAAATTTGCGACGTTTTCGGCTCCGACGCGCCGATCGCGATCGAAGGACCGCGCGAAGGCGATATTCGCCGTTCCGTTTTGGCGGCCGATCGCGCCCGCGCGCTTTGGGGTTGGCGGCCGCAAGTGACGTGGCAGGAAGGCTTACAGTCACTGAAAAATGAATAAAAAAACGGCCGCAAGGCCGTTTTTTTATGGCTTGTCCGGCGCGTACGCGGCGAGTTTTCGACGCAACGCGTCAAGCGCCCGACGTTTGAGCGCGCTGATCGCTTGCGGTGTGCAATGAAGTTCCCGCGCGAGTTCGCCGCGCGTTTGTTGTCGAAAGAATACACCGTAAATCACGCGGCGCTGACGTTGCGGCAAGGTGAGGAGCGCGGCGTGCAACGCGCGATAGAGTTCTTTTCTGTCGTACGTCACGTCCGGTTGTTCGCGCGGCGGTGCGGAAAGCGGCAAAGTGTCCGTGTCACCGCCGTTTGCCCGTTGATCCGTGCGGGCGTGTTTCGCGCAGGCATTCCAGGCGGCGTAACGCAGCTGCGTTTTCAAATATCCCGCCACCGGCACGCCGCGACTTTTATCGTAGCGGCCGACGGCTTCCCAAAAAGCGAAGCGAATGACGGCGAGCAATTCATCGCGATCGCGCGTGAAAAAGGTTCGCGCCGTCGCGTGGATAAGCGGCAGGTAGCGGCGGTACAATACGGTCGCGGCGATCGCATCGCCGTCTTGCGCCGCGGTCATCAGGTCGATGTCGTTCGCGGTCAGATATGAAGTTTCCATGTTGTCTCATTTCCGAGGCCTCTTGTTTTTTGCGCATGTCTACTGTAACGCGCGGGCATGCCGCGGCGCAAAAACCGAGCCGGCGCGGGCAATGAGCACTGCCGCGTAAGCAAAACATACTCCGAAGCGAGTTGTCGCGACTCGTCAAAAAAACACTTCAGACACTGTGCACCGCCTGATTTTTCGGCAACAAAAAAAGACGCTCGAGCGAGCGTCTTTTTTTGTTTATTTTAGGCATTTACCTGTTTGCGACCGCGTTGCCATTGCAGGAAGAACAGAGCGGCGAGGAGAACGATGCCGATGATGTCGGTCGTTGCCCCCGTATCGATCATGCACAGACCGCCGATTATGAAGAGAATGCGTTCCCATGCTTTCTCTTTGACGACGAAGTGACCGATCATCGCGGAGCTGATCGCGACCATGCCGATGATGGAAGTGAGCAGCACCATGAGAATTTTAGGAATCGTCGTATCAATCATCAACATCGCGGGGGAGTTGACGAAAATATACGGAATCAGGAACGCGGCGATCGCGAGCTTCGAAGCCTGCACGCCGGTGCGCAACGCGTTACCGCCCGCAATCGCCGAACCCGCGTACGCGGCCAGCGCGACCGGAGGCGTCACGTCGGCGACAATGCCGAAGTAAAAGACGAACATATGCGCCGCGAGCACCGGTACGCCGAGTTGTACCAGCGCCGGCGCGGCAATCGTCGAAGTAATGACGTAGTTCGCCGTCGTCGGGACACCCATGCCCAAGACGAGCGAAGTCAGCATCGTGAAGAAAAGCACGGCGAGGAAAACGCCGCCCGAGAGATCGATCAAGGCAGAGGCCATCTTCAAACCGATACCGGTTTTGGTGACCACGCCGATGATAATGCCTGCCGCCGCGCACGCCGCCAGTACGGAAAGCATGTTGCGGGCGCCGTCGATCAGACCCTGCACGACTTCAATGAATGAGAGCCGCGTGTTTTTGCGGAGCATCGCCGCCGCAACCGTCAGGAAAATACCGATTAATGCGGCGCGCATCGGCGTATAGCCGCTGACTAAAAGACCGATGATGACGACCAGCGGTAACGCCAAGTGTCCGCGCTCGCGGAAGATCACGCCGAATTTCGGCAGACTTTCTCGCGGCAAGCCTTGCAGATTTTCCCGCCGCGCTTCGAAATGAACGCCGAGCCAAATACCGAGGAAATATAAAATCGCGGGGATCGTCGCCGCTTTGACGACTTCCATGTACGGCACGCCGACAAATTCCGCCATCAGGAACGCCGCCGCGCCCATGATCGGCGGCATCAGCTGTCCGCCGGTGGAAGCAGCCGCCTCGACCGCGCCGGCAAAATCACGATGGTAGCCGAGTTTTTTCATCATCGGGATCGTAAATGAACCGGTTCCGGCGACGTTGGCGACGGACGAGCCCGATACCGTGCCCATCAAGCCACTCGACAGCACGGCGACTTTCGCCGGACCGCCGCGCGCCCAGCCCGCGACGGCATTCGCCAAGTCAATGAAGAAGTGACCGAGCCCCGTCGACTCCAAATAGGCACCGAATAAAATGAAGAGGAAAATAAAAGTGCTTGAAACGCCCAACGGAATTCCGAAAATGCCTTCGGTCGTAAAATACAAATGGCCGACGAGTTGGTCCCAGTTCACGCCGCGATGCCCCAAAATGCCTGGGATATACGGACCGGCAAAGGCGTAGGCGATGAAAAACAGCACCACCGACACCATCGGGATGCCGACCACGCGCCGCGCCGCTTCAATGACGAGCAGCACGCCGATCGAGCCGACCGCCATGTCCAGCGTGTTGAAATTGCCCGCGCGCAGCACTAAATCATGATACTGCGTGATGATGTACAAAGGACCGCTTGCCGCGAGCAGCGCTAAAAACGCGTCCAGCGGATGAACGCTCGCGCGATTCAGCCAGGTCTTGCGCGTCGGATATAAGAGAAACACCAGCACCAATCCGAAACCTAAATGCACCGCGCGTTGTAATTGCGCGTCAAGTACACCGAAAATACCTGTATATAATTGAAACAGAGAAAAACAGATCGCGATGAAAGAAATGAGTTTTGCGATGTGACCGCGATATTGCGCCACGCGATTTTCTTTTTCCAGCGCCATGACCGCCTCTTGCGACACGGCGTCATCCTTTTCCGAACGAATCTTACGTTTTTCTGCCATTTCTCTCACCTCCTAACCAATGCTTGAAATGTTCATAATAACCGAGCCAGCGCGGGGTGACAGCCAATGTCACCAATGTACCCGGCGCATGTCGTTGATACAGCGCGTACGTCGTTTGCAACGTAACGGTAAGTTCCGTCCCCAAACCCGTCCGTAACTTCAGCGGGCGGGGTAGAACCCGGTTAATATCATCCAAATAAAAATACTCGCCGTCGCTTCGAAAATTACCTTCACTCGGCAAAAAAGGCAAACCCACGTCATAGGATTTATACTTGGTTGACTGCAATACAAAACCGTCTGCGGTATCGTTTACCGTCAAATATTCCCCAACGTGGGTCTGCTGAACCGAATGTCGATAATGAATGACGACGGAGCGTCCGCTGTACGCATGACCCAAGTCATGCCATTCGTCGCCTGCCGTCAGAAAGATCGCCGGCCGCATCGACCACCAAGCGATCGTCACCACCAAAGCAAAGCCCAACAATGCCAATAGGTAGAACGGTCGCTTGATGAGTAAGCGCTGCAATTATTTCTCCTTAAAGAACTTTTCCGCCCCGGCGTTCATCGGAATCGACATGCCGTCCTGCGCGGCGTCTTTGGTAATCATCTTGCCGACCGCGTGGGCCGCGGCCATCTTGTCGAGATTCGTGTAAATGGCTTTGGTAACGTTGTAGCCCATTTCATCGGAGAGCTTATTCGTTGTCGCGATCATCGCGCGTACCGAGACAGCCAGCGTGTCGCCGGTGACGCCGTTATACGTGCCCGCCGGAATGGAAGTCTTCGTATAGTACGGATATTTTTGCAAGAGCTGGTCGGCTGCCGCAGCATCGAGCGGAATAAGGGAAATCTGATTCGATACCGCCAAATCCTGGATGGCGGCTGTCGGGAAACCGGCCGTGACGAATGCGACATCGACATTGCCGTCTTTGAGCGCACCGGACGCTTCGCCAAACGAGAGGTACTGCACTTGGATATCGCTGTATTCAATGCCCGCGGCGTTCAAAATTTGCCGCGCGTTCGCTTCCGTGCCGGAACCTGCCGCACCGACCGCTACGCGTTTGCCGCGCAAATCATTGATCGATTTGATGCCGGATTTTTCCAACGCTATGATCTGTACCGTTTCCGGATACAGTGTCGCAATGCCGCGCAGGCTGTCGACTTTTTTGCCGTCAAACATTTCCAGACCGTTCGCCGCGTAGTAGGCGATATCGTTTTGGATCAGAGCCAAATCCAGCGAGCCGTCTTTGAGCATGTTGACGTTGGCGACAGAAGCGCCGGTGCTTTGCGCGGACGCATTGACGTTGGCGATATTTTTATTGAATAACTCCGCCATTGCGCCGCCCAGCGGGTAGTAAGTACCTGCCGTGCCGCCCGTGCCGATATTCAAATATTGCTGTTTGGCACCGCCCGAACCACCGCAACCGGCTAATGCGACAACCGCGGAAAGACCGGCGGCCATCATCAATGTCGTCATTTTGGAAAACTTCATTTTACTCATCCTCTCTTGGTTTGCGGGGTTTCGGCAATAAAAAAAGGAGCTTACGCTCCGAGCTGCGTACAGCGGCTCACTGAGCACGCCGACGCCATTGCCGACTCGATACCCCAAGGTACGAAATGTTAAGTTTTCGTTGCCAATTTTTTAATTGCCATCATTGTATCATTATCAAGCGCAGGTTGCAACCGTAATGCGCATGAATTATGTATACAATAAAATTTGTAGTCGTAAAAGAGCGCAAGAACAGTTGTAAAAATAAATAAAAAGACTATTGATAAAATACGTACTGTCTATTGACAAAAGAAGCTGCTATCGTCTATACTAATCAAGTCGATGCCGGCATAGCTCAGTTGGTAGAGCGGCGCATTCGTAATGCGTAGGTCGTAGGTTCAAGTCCTATTGCCGGCTCCAGCTAACACTAAATTCCCCGTTCTTACGGGGAGTTTTTATTTTGTTATAGAGCGTCGCCACGCAATGCACACGTAGGATCAAGTCCTATTGCCGGCTCCATAGTAAAATGAACTCTCCGCTTTAAGTGGGGAGTTTTTATTTTAGCGCGGCGCGACGTAATGCACCCGTCGGTTCAAATCCTATTGCCGGCTCCAGATAACACTAAACTCCCCGTCCTTACGAGGAGTTTTTATTTTAGAGCGACACCACGCAATGCACACGTCGGTTCAAGTCCTATTGCCGGCACCACACAAAAATGACTCTCCGAGATTTTTCGGAGGGTTTTTATTTTAGAACGGCGCGACGCAATGCACACGTCGGTTCCAGTCCTATTGCCGGCTCCACATAAAAATGACTCTCCGAGACATTTCGGGGAGTTTTTATTTTACTTTAGAGCGGCACAACGCAATGCACACGCAGGCTCAAGTCCTATTGCCGGCTCCAGATAACACTAAATTCCCCGTCCTTACGGGGAGTTTTTTATTTAGTGCAAATAAAGTTTATACTACAAGTTTCAGAAACTATTCAATGATATTGAATAGTTTTAAAAAAAATAACACAGTTTACATTTGCGCGAGAAATTACTTTTAATGAAATAGATGCATATATTGATTTATACGCTTAATTACAATGATCTATGCCATGAAGAATATGCACAAAAAAATAAAATTAGAATTATAGCAATATATTTACTTTGATGAAAAACAGTATATAATGATAAAAGGATTCAAAAATATTTTTAAATTAGGTAACGGAGGGAAACAATGAGCAAATTGGCACGCCGACAGGCTGCGCTTTTGGCAATATGTTGTTTGGGATGCATGACTGCGGTGGCGGCGGATGCACCGGTATATGACATCGGAGATATCGTTGTCACGGCTACACGTACGCAAAATGCGACGAAAGAAGTGCCGGCGGCGACGCAGGTTATCGACAGCGAGAAGATCCGGCAAAGCGGCGCGTCGAATATTCGCGAAGCGCTTTCGTATTTTACCAATATTATGCAGACAACGATCGATCGTGGCGGCCATGATGTAATGATTCGCGGCATGGACACGAACAAATCGTTGATTTTAGTTGACGGTCGTAAACCTGCGAACGAGTCTTCGAGCGCCGGCTTGGGCACCGCGCGCGCCATGGAGCGAATCAATTTGCAACAGGTGGAACGAATTGAAATCCTCCGCGGACCGTCGAGCGCGTTGTACGGATCGGATGCGATGGGCGGCGTTATCAATATCATCACGAAAAAATCGACCGCGCCGAGTGGCGCCATCGGCGGTGAATACGCATCCACGGGCCATACGCAGTGGGTTCATTACGATACCGGCCGGCAAGGGAAACTGGCCGCTACCGTAGGCGTACGTCTCCGTCATACCGATCGGGACACGATCGAAGGCGAGCAATGGTCGGAATATTTCGGTAATGATCAGACGTACAATCTCGCTCTTGACTACTACTTTGCCGATGCGAATAAGTTGACCTTTACGGCGGATTATTATCATGAGAAATTATCCAGTGACGCGCAGAATCCCGGGCTGCAGCCTCTGCGGGTTATGATGGGGAAAATCCCCTTAAACGGCATGGCGCAGATCGCGGGCAGAAAAGACAACAAATCGGAACAGCAAACGTATGGTTTGCGTTGGCAGCGCACTACGGCGGCGAACGATTGGGAAGTCAGCGCGTACATGAGCCGTTTTGACTGGAAAGACACAACCGACCCCAAAGTTATTAAAACGGTACCTGGGTCGAAGCCTCTGGAAAAACGAGCGTATGATGCTGTGGTACGCAAACAGAATGCATACGACTTCAACGACAACACGAATCGCGAATGGACATTGGAGGCCAGAAATTCCGCGCAGCTTACCGACAATCAGCGACTTACCTACGGCGTAACGTATACCGACGCTAAAGTCAGAGGCACGAATTTGGGTATCGCCGGTGAAAAGCAACACAATGTTTCGCAAAACGGTATGGATAAAGTGGCGTCGGAACGTTCGTTGGCCACGTACGCGATGTACGTGCAGGATGAAATTCGCGCCGACAAATGGTTTATCGTGCCGGCGTTGCGTTACGATCACAATGAATATTTCGGCGGTCACGTTTCGCCGAAGCTCGGCGTGACATATAACGCGCGTGACAATTTCCGTATCAAAGCGAACTACGGCAAAGGTTTCCGCGCGCCGTCGCTCATGCAGCTCTTTTATGATTTGGATCGTAGGATGGGACCGAAGTGGGTGCATGTTTTGGGCAATCCGAATCTCAAGCCGGAAACATCGACCGGCTGGGACTTGGGCGTCGAAGGCGAATGGGATCGCGGCTACGGCTCGCTGACCTACTTCGACAACAAGGTGGATGACCTGATTGAGAGCTCGAAAGTGGGCAAGGATAACAACGGACATGAGCTCTACCGATATAACAATGTGAAAAAAGCCCGTATTAAAGGCGTGGAAAATACGCTCGGCTATCGTTTCAGTGATACCCTTTCCGCGCAAGTGGTTTCCACCTGGCTGGATGCGAAAGATACGACGGCCAATAAAGATTTACCGCGTCGTTCCGAACTTTCGCAAGCGTGGCAACTGCGCTACGATGACCATCAGGACACGGGCTGGTCCGCGGCACTCTCTCTGCAATATGAACACAACTATTTGGCGGAGCCGGCCCCGAAACAGGCGGCGACAGAAAAGAAAAGTTATCAACTTTGGAATCTGACCGTTACCCGTCAATTCAATCCGGATCTGCGTTTGTGGGGCAAGATCGAAAACATTGGCGACAAGTACGATAAAAATCTTGGCTTGTATGGTCGCGAGTGGGCACTCGGTTTGGAATACAAGTTTTAACTGTGCAAGAAAAAGAGGAGAACCTTCTCCTCCTTTTTTGCATAGAGCGGGACACGCTACAAGAGAATTTTTAATGGGCATACATACCATGGAAGGGATGATTGCGTGCATAGACATTGGTGGCAAGGCTGGCTGCTGTTTGTTCTCGCGGCGGCGTTGCTCGTCGGTTGCGGGCAGGATACGGCAACGAAAAAAACGCAAGAGCATGTGTTTTTCCAAGGAACGGACGTGCGCGGAAAAACGGTTACGTTGACTAAAAAGCCGGAGCGGATTGTATTGTTGTCGCCGTCAATGCTGGGAATTATGGAGGCGGTAGGCGGCGATTACGTCGCCTGGGCGGAAACCGGTAATGATCGCGTTACGGAGCGGGCAAAAGACAAACCGAAAGTCGGCCATTTGGCGCATCCGAATGCGGAGGCAATTGTCGCGGCGAATCCGGATCTGGTGATCGGATACGGCAAACTGCACGGTAAATTGGCGCAGGTGCTGGAGGCGAATCATATTCCGGTATATTTGCTGAATTTGACAAATTATGATGATGTGTGCGAGGCGATTCGTTTGTGCGGAGCGGTGAGCGGGAATAATGAACGAGCCGCCGCAGTGCAACAGGAACTGGCGCGGAGAATGCAGCAGGAAATCGCCAAGGCGCCGCGCGAACCCGTGCGGGTAGCGATTTTATTCGGTACATCGCAGGCGGTGACGCTGGACTATGAAACGAGTATCGCTTCCGACGTCGCGCGTCGGCTCGGCTTCACGGATGTGTTTGCCGGTCGCGGTCAAACGGAATCCGCGCGTTTGGCGCCGTTCAGTTTGGAGGCTTTGGCGGCGGCGGATCCCGACGTGATTTTATTGCGGTCGATGGCCCGACGCGGAGAATCGGACGGCATTTTTGACAAGGCGCTTTTGGATCAACCGGCGTGGGCGACGTTGCGGGCGGTGCGAAACGGTCGCGTGTATCAGCTGCCGCAGGAACTTTTCACGAGCAATCCCGGCGTTGCGTATCCGCAATCGGTTCGGTACATGGCGGATGTCGTCGGCGGTCATGCGAATTCCGGTGAGGAGCGCCAATGATGACGGTTACGCGAGAGCAATGGAGGGTCCGTTGGGAATCCTTGCGAAACGAACCGCTTTTTGTCGCGGCGGGAGCGCAGTGGCGACGTGCGCCCTGGGATATCGCATGGCGGGACATACCCGCATTGGCACAGCAGGTGCGGTTGGACCCGGATGCGTTGCAGGCGAGATTGAAAGATTATTTGGATCGGCCTGCGTCCGCACGACCGATCGCGTTGTACCTGCATATTCCCTTTTGCACACTACAATGCACGTATTGCGCGTTTTCCAAGCAGCATTATCAGGAGCGACAGGTGGAAGAATATGTGGCGCTGCTCTTGCAGGAAATCGCTTACATCGGACAAACGGAATTCGCGCGCACGGCGAACGTGGCGGCGATTTTCTTTGGTGGCGGCACACCCGGCGTATTGCAGTCGGAACAGATCCAAGCGATCATGGGAGCGTTGCACAAGGCGTTTACCATAGCTCCGACGGCGGAAATCACTTTTGAATCAAGTTTAGATGATTTGAATATGGAAAAATATCACGCTGCGGTCACGAGCGGGATTAATCGCTTCAGTTTCGGTGTGCAGGCGTTTACGACCGACGTGCGCCAACGTATCGGCCGTCGCGATACGCGGGAAAGCGCCAAGCGCCGCCTGAGCGAATACGTCGCGGCGGGGCGAGCGGATATTGTCATTGATTTGATTTACGGGCTTCCGGGACAGACAGTCGCGAGCATTCGTGAAGATGTGCGCGATGCGATGGAGTGCGGGATTGCCGGCTTGGATCTGTACAAATTGCAAATTTTGCCGAAATCGATTTTAGGGCAGCAATATAAAAGAAATAACTGGACGCAGGATCAAGATAAATTGCAGGAGTTGTTCCGCGCCGCCACGGAAGAGTTGGAAGCGGTCGCCGAGCCGATTTCCTGTTCACATTGGCGTACTCGCAAAAGTGAGCGCAGCCTGTACAATACATTGGTCTTTGCCGGCCACGACATGGTGGCTTTTGGCATGGCATGCGGCGGTCGCTTGGGACGCGTCCGCTTTATGAAACCGATTGTGCCGCCCATGTATCGCGCGGCGGTTGCGCAAGGATATCGGCCGATGGCAGGGAGTCTCGTTGGTACGGAAGACGCGGCGTTGCGGCGCCTGACATCGGCGGCGGATCGCGGTGTGATCATACCGCAACGTTTGGACGAAGAAACCGATTTACCCATGTCACTTTTTCTCACGCCGATTTTGCAATCTTGGGAAACTAACGGACTGGTCACGAGGCGCGGCGATGCCTACGTCTACACGGCGGCCGGCCGATATGCGTACAAAGCGATGTCGCGCTTTTTGAAATGGGCGTTTCATTACTTGGCGTACGACGCGGCAGCTTTTGCATCGGACGACAAAGACGCGAAAAATAATTTGGCTGCGGATAATCCGATGTCGTTTTAAGCATTGAGGAAACAGCCGCAAGCTCTGCGTCAGGCGATCATTGCGCCGGATAACCGACTCGCGGCAACAAGAGGAGGAGAAAGAGCATGTCGAAATATCTGATTGTATATTCAAGTCGCACGGGCAACACTCGCCGCATGGCCGAAGCGTTTTATGAAGCGGCGCCGAAGGGCAGTCGTCTCGCGGAAATACGCGAAGGCGTCGATCCGGCGGAATTTGACGCGGTGTTCGTCGGCTTTTGGGTGGATAAAGGAATGCCCAATGCGCAGGCGCGGGATTATTTGGCGTCGTTGCAAAATACGGAGGTCGTATTATTTGCCACGCTCGGCGCCGATCCGACATCCGAGCATGCGCAAACGTCGCTGCAAAAAGCGGCGGATCTGTTGGCGGATAACTGTCGCGTCTCGGGCACGCTGGCGTTTCGCGGCGCGATCGATCCGAAACTGATTGAAGCGATGCGAAAACACGCCAATCCGAATTCCTACCACACGCCGGAACAGATGCGCCGCTCCGTGGAGGAAAGCGCCGGTCATCCGAATGAAGCCGATTTCGCGAAAGCGCGCGCGTACATGGAAAAATTTGCGCCGGCGCGCGGCTGAGCAGAAGAAATATGAATCGTAAAAAGCCGCTCTCATCATGATGAGAGCGGCTTTTATATTTGTGCATATGTAGATGTATAAAATAAATAATGATGTACAATGAAGAAAACTTTTCTTTGCAACGTAATGAGGTGAAATTATGAAACGAAAACCGCATGATCCTGTGCAAAGTCCGTCTTACTACACAGACGGCCGTTATGAAACGATCGAAGCCATTGAGGCGTGGAGGTTGGATCACCATGCCGGTGACGCGCTGGCGTATATCAGCCGCGCCGGTAAAAAATCACCCGAAACGTACCGCCTCGACCTGCAGAAAGCGCTTTGGTACATTGACCGGATTCTGGCCGAGCCGCACCTGCGCGATATTGATCCGCAGGATTTTACCGAAGACAAACGGTTGACACCGATTTTAGCGGCGGCAGTGGTTCACTTGCAGGCGGCGAGCGCGGCCGATCAGGCGGGGAATCGAACGCGCGCCCGAGCGGAGTGGGAACTTGTGCGCGAAGCATTGCAGCGGGCGCTGGCGGAGAAAGAATAATGGCGACGCTGGCGCTGCGTCCGGTGGATGAAAAAGATACGTCGGCCTTGCGCGCGATTTACGCCCCCTATATCGCTACGCCCATTACATTTGAGATAAAACTTCCGAGCGAAGCGGCATATGCCGAGCGAATTGAAGAGATCGCCGCCATGTATCCTTACATTGTTGCGGAATATGGCGGTGAAATAGTCGGGTATGCGTATGCGCATCGCCATATGGATCGGGCCGCGTACGATTGGAATGCGGAGGTATCCATTTACCTCGCCCGAAACGTGACGCATCGGGGGATCGGCACTAAACTGATGGGCGCATTATTGGAGATCCTGGCGCGACAGGGGATCCGAAACGCGTACAGTCTGATCACATTGCCCAATCCTGCCAGTATTCGTTTGCATACGGCATGCGGATTTAGACAGTACGGGATCATGCATCAGACGGGCTTTAAAGCCGGCATTTGGTATGATGTAGGCTGTTACGAAAAGACGCTTGCCGCGCATGAAGAAAATCCCGGCGCGCCGGTGTCCTGGCGCGCTATTTCCGACGCTGCCGTGAGAACGGTTCTGGCGCGCTGGGGAACACTCGGATAATAAAAAAGACCTGCCGCGGCAGGTCTTTTTGTATGCTTAGAAAGCGGAGATAATGGCACCTTTGTATTTATCCGAGATAAACTTCTTGGTGGACTCGCTTTGCAGCGCTTTCATCAGTTTTTTGATTTCCGGACGTTGTTGGTCGCCGTCACGAATGACGACGATGTTGGCGTACGGGGAATCTTTAGATTCGAGATAGAGCGCGTCGGAGGTCGGGTTCATGCCCGCGTCAATCGCATAGTTCGTATTGATAACGGCAATGTCGACGTCATTGATAGCGCGCGGTAATTGCGCGGCTTCCAGTTCCGAAATGACCAAGCCTTTCGGATTGGCGATGATGTCCGCTACTGTCGCCGTGATGCCCGCGTTTTTCTGCAGGTCGATCAAACCGGCCGCTTTCAGCAGAAGCAATGCGCGTCCGCCGTTGGTCGGGTCGTTCGGGATCGCTACCTTCGCGCCTTCCGGCAAACCGCTCAAGTCTTTCAACTTACTCGAGTATACGCCCATCGGTTCGAGATGGACCGCGCCCGCGGAAACTAATTTCAAATTGTGTTCGGAGTTGAAATTGTCCAAGTACGGCTGGTGCTGGTAGAAGTTCGCGTCGAGTTCTTTATCGTTCAGCGCGAGATTCGGCTGTACGTAATCGGTGAATTCAACGATCTCAAGTTTGATTCCCTCTTTCGCGAGCGCGTCTTTGACGTTATTCAGAATCTCCGCATGCGGTACCGGAGTGGCACCCACCTTAATCGTGACGGACGGTGCAGGAGCGGCTGCCTTTTCCGACTGTTTGTCGCTGCCGCAGCCGGCGATTAAAAGCGCACATGCCATGACACCGACACCGGCTAAACTGTACCATTTTTTCATGTTATGACCTCCTTGGATTTTTAAAATTGCCATTAATATAGCAGATTGTCACAGCTTCGTCAAACAAATAAAATAATCAGGTAAAATAATTAGACAGGAAATTTTATATAAAAATAATAAAATGCACCGCAATAACATCAAATTCAGGTTGTACAGCGTGGTTCGTGAAATGTAAATATAAAAATATCATGAACGCGAGATGAGCAAAAAGGCGACGCGCCTTGCCGTTACTGCCGACGGAATATCTGAACGACTGTTCTGCGGTACAGTGCGAAATTGACGCAATTTGCGAAATCGTTATAATCGGGGAATAGAAAGGATGTGGAAGTGTGAAGAAATTAGTTTGGGTATTGAGTTTGTGCGCGGCTTTGCTGGCGCTTGTCGGTTGCGGTCAGACCCCGCAGGAAAATCAGGGAAAACTGCAGGTGGTAACGACCGTGTACCCTGTGTACGATGTGGTGAAAAAAGTGGCGGGGGATCAGGCCGACGTCACGCTTTTGGTGCCGCCGGGAGCGGAGCCGCATGATTGGGAACCGACCGCGAGCGATTTGAAGAAAATCGGTCAGGCGAAAGTCTTTTTCTACAACGGCGCGGGCTTGGAACCGACGGACCAGATTTTGAAGAAGGAAATTACGCGGGACGCGATGGTAGTGGAATTGAGCCAGGGGTTGGATCTGCTGAAGGCGGAGGACCATGATGACGATGATCACGATCATGATCATGACGCCGACCACCATGACGAAGATCATCATGACGCCGACCACCATGACGAAGATCATCATGATGCCGACCATCATGACAAAGATCATCACGATGAAGATCATCACGCGGACGGCCATCATCATCACCACCATCACGGCGGCGTGGATCCGCATGTGTGGTTGGATCCGCAAAATGTCATGAAGGAAGCGGCGGTTGTCGCTGAGGCGTTGGCGAAAGCCGATCCGGCGCATGCCGACGCGTATCGCGCCAATGCGAAAAAATACCAAGACGAATTAGCGGCGCTCGACAAGGATATGGACGCGGCGCTCGCGTCGCTCGCAAATAAAAATCTCGTCGTTTCGCACGAGGCGTTCGGCTACCTGGCCGCGCGCTACGGTTTAACGCAAATCGGCATCATGGGTGTCGATGCGGATGCTGAACCGACGCCGGATCGCATGGCGCAACTGGTCGAATTCATCCGTGAACACGACGTGCGCACGATTTACAGCGAAGAACTCGTCAATCCGCGTTTGGCGGAAGCGATCGCGGCGGAAACCGGCGCCGCCGTACGTGTGTTGAATCCGATTGAGGGATTGACTGCCGCGCAGGAAAAAGCGGGCTACGATTACATTAAGTTGCAGCGTGAAAATCTGGCCACTTTGACCGTGGGCCAGCAATAAACGTTTCTCTTCAGCCGTCACGTCAGTGGCGGCTTTTTTTCTTGCCGCTAAAGAATGGACGCACCGTGTGCATGCAAAAAATGGAATTGACTTGCCAGGCCTTGGAAATTGCGGTACAATCACTTACGAAAGTTGAATATGGAGTATTACGTCTTTAGATTGACATTTTCTATAATCAATGATAAAATTACTAATTGCAGTAGTGTCATTATGATCGTGGAGACTGATAGAGGAGAGACGCAGTACAAAAAATGCAAAAGCAAGGTTCAAAAAGGAACCTTGCTTTTATTGTCATTTTTCGAAACCGACACGTGAATAGCCGATACGACACGATAACGCCAATATCAGAAAGGGTGACAAGTGCATGTTCAAACCGGTAAATATGGGCACGCGGAAACGGTACACCTACGCCAAGATCAATGAGGTCTTGCAAATGCCGCACTTGCTCGATTTACAGCGAAATTCCTACCTGTGGTTTCAGGAAGAAGGACTGCGGGAAATTTTTGAAGATATTTCTCCGATTGAAAGCAACGAACGGGGCAATAATCAAGACGGTAAATTAAAACTTTATTTTGATGATTACAAATTCGGTGAACCGAAATATGATATCGCCGAATGCAAAGAGCGTGACGCGACGTTCGCCGCGCCGCTGCGCGTTAAAGTTCGTCTGGAAAATGCCGAAACGGGCGAGCTCGCCGAAACGGAAGTATTTATGGGCGACTTCCCGGTGATGACCGATACCGGTACGTTCGTCATCAACGGCGCGGAACGCGTCATCGTCAGTCAGTTGGTGCGTTCGCCGGGCGTATATTACAGCGGCACGATCGATCAGATGGGTAAGTCGCTGTTCAGCTCCACGGTGATTCCGAATCGCGGCGCCTGGATTGAACTCGAAAGCGACGCCAACGATATCGTGCACGTTCGCATCGACCGTAACCGCAAGTTGCCGGCGACGGTTCTCGTACGCGCGCTGGGCTTTGAAACGAACGATGAAATCATGGATCTTTTCGGTGACGATCCGCGCATCGCGGAGACGTTGAAAAAAGACCCGACGCGTTCGCAGGAAGAAGCGTTAATTGAAATATATAAGAAATTGCGTCCGGGCGAACCGCCGTCCATCGACAGCGCGACTTCGATGTTCAACAATCTGTTCTTCGATCCGCGCCGCTATGATTTGGCGCATATCGGACGTTATAAATTAGGTAAGAAATTAGGCTGGCAGGGCCGTCTGTTCGGTCAGACGTTAGCGCGCCCGTTGGTTCACCCGCACACGGGTAAAGTCGTTTTGCCCGAAGGCACCGTGATCGGCAACAAGGAACTGGAACAGATCGCGGCCTCCGAAATGTTTTCCGATGCCGGCTCCGACTGGGCGCGTCAGCTCGAAGGCAAGACGCTGGTGGATACTCTCGTGGATATCAATACCGGCGAAGTGCTTTTGGAAGAAGGCACGAAAGTCGGCAAGAAAGAGCTGAAAGCGATTAAAGACAGCGGCATGTTCAAACGCATGCCCGCTAATGACATCGAGGCCATTATTGAAGGCGTGTTGCCGGCGCGTCGTGTAGAAAAAACGCTCGCGCAGAAACGCATTCCGGGTCTGCAGGAAATCTATGTCCTGAAAGGGGAAGGCGAAAACCGTCAGGAAGTCAAAATCGTTTGCAATAACGTGAACCTTCCGGACACGTTGCGTACCGTTGAACCGGCGGACATGATCGCCAATATTTCCTATTTATTGAATTTAATGGAAGGCATCGGCCATGTCGATGATATCGACCACTTGGGGAACCGCCGCTTGCGTTGCGTCGGTGAACTGTTGCAGAACCAGTTCCGCATCGGTTTGACCCGCATGGAACGTGTCGTCAAAGAACGTATGGCGACGCAGGATATCGACAACCTGACGCCGCAGATGCTGATCAATATTCGTCCGGTCACAGCGGCGCTGAAAGAATTTTTCGGTTCGAGCCAATTGTCGCAGTTCATGGACCAGACGAACCCGCTGGCGGAACTGACGCACAAACGTCGTCTTTCCGCATTGGGACCGGGTGGACTTTCGCGAGAACGCGCGGGCTTTGAAGTTCGCGACGTGCACCATTCGCACTACGGCCGCATGTGTCCGATTGAAACGCCGGAAGGTCCGAACATCGGCTTGATTTCGTCCTTAGCGAACTTTGCGAAAGTCAATAAATACGGTTTGATTGAAACGCCGTATCGCGTGGTGAAACATGACGGCGATGATGTCACCGTCACGAGCGAAGTACGTTACGTCACCGCCGATGCCGAGGAAAACCTCGTCGTGGCGCAGGCGAACGAGCCGCTCGATGAAAATAACCACTTTGAGCATGCGCATGTCGCAAGCCGTTTGCAGTCCGATGTTATTGAAGTCGCGCCGCAACGCGTGGATTTGATGGACGTCTCGCCGAAACAGGTCGTTTCGGTCGGTACGGCCTTGATCCCGTTCCTTGAAAACGACGATGCGAACCGCGCTTTGATGGGCGCGAACATGCAACGTCAGGCGGTACCGCTTTTGCGTACGCAGGCGCCGCTCGTCGGTACGGGCATGGAATACACCGCCGCCCGCGACTCCGGCGTGTGCGTTCTCGCGAAACGCGCGGGCACGGTGGAACGCGTCACCGGAAAAGAAATCATCGTCAAAACCGATGACGGTAAATTGGATCGTTACGATCTGATCAAATTCATGCGTTCCAACCAGAGCACCTGCATCAACCAGATCCCGCTCGTTTATAAGGGCGATCGGGTGGACGCGGGCGATGCGCTGGCGGACGGCATGGCGACCGACGGCGGCGAACTCGCGCTCGGTTACAACGTGCTGGTCGCGTTTATGCCGTGGGAAGGCTACAACTACGAAGACGCGATTCTTCTCTCGGAAGAATTGTGCAAGGAAGACATTTACACGTCGATCCATATTGAAGAATACGAATGCGATGCGCGCGACACGAAGCTCGGCGCGGAAGAAATTACCCGCCAGCTCCCGAATGTCAGCGAAGATTCGTTGAAATATTTGGATGAAGAAGGCATTATTTCGATCGGCGCGGAAGTGCGCCCGGGGGATGTCCTGGTCGGTAAAGTCACACCGAAAGGCGAAACCGAACAGACGCCGGAAGAACGTTTGCTGCGCGCCATTTTCGGCGACAAAGAACGCGAAGTCCGCGACACCAGCTTGCGCGTGCCGCACGGCGAATCCGGAAAGATCGTCGATGTTCGCGTGTTCACCCGTGAAAACGGCGATGAACTGCAGCCGGGCGTCAATAAACTCGTTCGCGTCTACATCGCGCAGAAACGTAAGATTCACGAAGGCGATAAGATGGCGGGCCGCCATGGTAACAAGGGCGTTGTCTCCCGCGTCATGCGCCAGGAAGATATGCCGTTCATGCCGGACGGCACGCCGATTCAGATCGTGTTGAACCCGCTCGGCGTACCGAGCCGTATGAACATCGGTCAGGTTTTAGAAACCCACTTGGGACGCGCGGCTCAGGCGTTGGGTATGGAAATTCGCAACAACGATCCGGATCTGCCGCGTCGCTTGAAAGAATACGGTTACGATGTCGATAAATACGGCATGCCCGAACCGGATGTCGCCGGTATTCATATCGCGACACCGGTCTTTGACGGCGCGTCGGAAGTCGACGTATTTAGCACGTTGAAACTCGCCAACTTGCCGGAAGACGGCAAGACCGAACTGTTCGACGGTCGCACCGGTGAAAAGATGGACAACCGCGTTACCGTTGGTTACAAATACATGTTGAAGTTGCACCACTTGGTCGATGACAAGATTCACGCCCGTTCGACCGGTCCGTACTCGCTCGTCACCCAACAACCGTTGGGCGGTAAAGCGCAGTTCGGCGGCCAGCGTTTCGGTGAAATGGAAGTCTGGGCGCTCGAAGCGTACGGCGCGGCGTACACCTTGCAAGAAATCTTGACGGTGAAATCCGATGACGTGATCGGCCGTGTGAAAGCGTACGAAAAAATCGTCAAAGGGGAAAATATCCCCGAACCGGGCGTTCCGGAATCGTTCAAGGTACTCTTGAAAGAGCTCCAGTCGATCGGCTTGGATGTTCGTATTTTGAATGAAAACGGCGAAGAAGTCGTCATCCGTGAACTCGAAGAAGAGGACTTGCCGCAGGCGGAAGAAAATGAACTGCGTGAAGTCATGGAAGCGGATGCCGGCGGGCAAAGTCGAGTTTCCGCGGAGACGGAAGACGCGGACAACGCGCCGGAAGAAAATGAAATGAGTGTGGAAGAAACGGCGCAGCAGGCCGATACCGCAAATATCGCCGCCGCGGAACCGTTCTTCACCGATACTGATAGTAACGACGCTGAATAGTGAAGGGAGCGGTAGATTTGTTAGATGTGAACGAATTTGATTCGATGCAAATCGGACTGGCTTCGCCCGAAAAAATTCGTGCCTGGTCGCATGGTGAGGTTACCAAACCGGAAACGATTAACTATCGGACGCTGAAGCCGGAAAAAGACGGTCTCTTTTGTGAACGGATTTTCGGTCCGACCAAGGACTGGGAATGCCATTGCGGAAAGTATAAACGGATCCGCAATAAAGGCGTCGTCTGTGATAAATGCGGGGTCGAAGTCACCCGCGCCAAAGTACGTCGCGAACGCATGGGGCATATCGAATTGGCCACCCCGGTGTCGCACATTTGGTACTTCAAAGGAATTCCGAGCCGGATGGGACTCATCCTTGACGTCTCGCCGCGTTCGTTGGAACGTGTCCTGTACTTCGTGTCCTACATCGTGTTGGATCCGAAAGACACGGGACTTAAGAAAAAAGAACTGCTGAACGAAGCGGAATATCGGGAAGCGGTCGAAACCTACGGTTACAACTCGTTTGTCGCCAAGATGGGCGCGGAAGCGATCCAAACCTTGCTGGCGGAAATCGACCTGGAAGAATTGCGCAAAGAACTGCGCGCGGAAATGCAGGAAGCGAGCGGCCAACGCCGTTTGCGCGCGATCCGTCGCCTAGAAGTCGTCGAAGCGTTCCGTAAATCCGGCAACCGTCCGGAATGGATGATTATGAACTGCGTGCCGGTCATTCCGCCGGAACTGCGCCCGATGGTGCAGCTCGACGGCGGTCGGTTCGCGACCAGCGATTTGAACGATCTCTATCGCCGTGTCATCAACCGTAACAACCGTTTGAAACGTTTGTTGGAACTGCATGCGCCGGAAATTATCGTGCGCAACGAAAAACGCATGTTGCAGGAAGCGGTCGACGCGCTCATTGATAACGGCCGTCGCGGCCGCGCGGTCACCGGACCGGGCAACCGCGCGCTGAAATCCCTTTCCGATCTCTTGAAAGGTAAACAGGGCCGTTTCCGTCAGAACTTGTTGGGTAAGCGCGTTGACTACTCCGGCCGTTCCGTTATCGTTGTCGGACCGGAACTCAAAATGCACCAATGCGGTCTGCCGAAAGAAATGGCGCTTGAACTCTTCAAACCGTTTGTCATGAAAGAACTCGTTGCCCGCGGTTTGGCGAACAACATTAAAAACGCCAAGAAAAAAGTCGAAAAAATCGCGCCGGAAGTGTGGGATGTCCTCGAAGACGTCATCCACAAACATCCGGTTCTGTTGAACCGCGCGCCGACCTTGCACCGCTTGGGTATCCAGGCGTTCGAACCGATTCTTTGGGAAGGTCGCGCCATCAAATTGCACCCGCTCGTTTGCGCGGCGTACAACGCCGACTTCGACGGCGACCAGATGGCCTGCCACTTGCCGCTTTCGGTCGAAGCGCAGGCCGAAGCGCGTACGCTGATGCTTTCCGTCAACAATATTTTGTCGACGAAAGACGGTAAACCGGTCGCGGTACCGTCGCAGGATATGGTTCTCGGCGCGTACTATCTGACCATTGACCGTTCGGAAGAATACAGAGATGAGAAAGGCGCGCTACGGATGCTCGTGCCGGCGACGGAATACAGCCTGATGGACGAAGAGGCACGGAAAAACGCGATCTCGATCCCCACATTTGCCGACTACGATGAAGTCGTCATGGCGTATGACCAGCACTTCATCGACTTGCAGCATTATATCTTTGTACGTATTCCGGAACGCGGTCGTGTCTTGACCACGGCCGGTCGCCTGATTTTCAACATGGCGCTGCCGGAAGAATTGCGTTACTACCGTGAAAATGAATCCGGTCAGACGATGCTCGGCGTGCTCATGGACAAGAAAGAGCTCGCTCGCCTGATTAACAATTGTTTCCGTCATTTCGGCATGGCGCATACCGCGGATCTGCTCGACCGCGTGAAGACGCTCGGCTTCCACTACGCAAGAAAAGCCGGCATGACGATTGCCATCGCCGACATCAAAGTGCCGGAGACGAAAGAAACGATTCTTGCCAAAGCCGATCAGCAGGTCGAAAAAGTGAACAGCCTCTTCAAACGCGGTTTGATCACCGACGATGAACGCTATCGCAAAACGATTGATATTTGGAACGACGCGACCGGCGAAGTTACGCGCGAAATGATGCAGGGCTTTGATAAATTCAACCCCTTGACCATGATGGCGCAATCCGGCGCCCGCGGTAACGAACAGCAGATCCGTCAGCTCGCCGGCATGCGCGGCCTGATGGCCGACCCGTCCGGTCGCATCATCGACTTGCCGATCAAGTCGAACTTCCGTGAAGGCTTGACCGTTTTGGACTACTTCACATCGTCTCACGGCGCGCGTAAAGGTTTGGCCGATACGGCGCTCCGTACAGCGGACTCCGGCTACCTGACCCGTCGTCTCGTCGACGTCGCGCAGGATGTTATCGTGCGTGAAGAAGACTGCGACATTGTTTCCGTTGATCTCGTTCGTGAGCGCGGTCGTCTCGCGGCTACGGCCAAAGAAGCGATCGCCGCCATGCAGGATAAATTGCTCGGACGCGTTCTTGAAACCGCGGTAGTTGATCCGGAAACGGGTGAAGCGCTCGTTGCGGAAGGTACGAAACTTACCGCCAAAGATTTGCAGGTCATCGGCGAGCATCTGGTTCCGCAAATCGTTTTGCACGGCTCGTACGCCAACACGGAAGAACACGAACACGTCTCCAGTGAAAACACCGTGGTCACTTTGGGGCAGCCCGAAGACAACCTGCGCAACAAATTGCGCAAACACATGGTGGATCGCATGCTCGGCAAGGAACTTGTCGAAGATGTGGAAACCGTTGCCGGTGAAGTTCTTTATCAAAAAGGACAGAAACTCACCGAAGCGATGATTGAAAAAATCCTCGCCAGCGACGCCCGTCGTGTCGTCGTTCATTTGGATGAAATCGACGGTATTGAAGTCGAAGCCATCGTCGAAGGCGACGGCGTCATTGAACCGTTGCGCGACCGTCTCGCCGGCCGCATCACCGCGGAAGATCTTTACAACAAAGAAACCAACGAGCTTATCATCGCGAAAAATGAGCTCATTGATGAGGAAACCGCAGCCGAAATCGAAAAACACTACGACACGGTCAAAATTCGTTCGGTTCTCACCTGCCAGTGCCGTCACGGCGTCTGCCGCAAGTGCTACGGCCGCAACCTCGGAACCGGTCGCATGGTCGAAGTCGGTGAAGCCGTCGGCATCATCGCGGCGCAGTCTATCGGTGAACCGGGTACGCAGTTGACGATGCGTACGTTCCACACCGGCGGCGTCGCGTCGAACGAAGATATCACGCAAGGTCTGCCGCGTGTTGAAGAACTTTTCGAAGCGCGTAAACCGAAACGCTACGCGATTATCGCGGAAATCGGCGGAACCGTGCAGATCGAAACGCTGGAAGAAAATAAACAAATCCAAAAAATCCACATTACCGACGGCGGTGAAGAATGGTCCAAAACCATTCCGTACGGCCTGAAAATCGTGGTCGAAGACGGCGACACCATCGCCAAAGGCGACCGCCTGACCGAAGGCTCGATCAACCCGCACGACATTCTGCATGTACTCGGCGTCCAGGCGACCCAGCGTTACCTCGTCTACGAAGTACAAAAAGTATACAAATCGCAAGGTGTTGAAATTAACGACAAGCACATCGAAGTCATCGTGCGTCAAATGCTCCATAAAATTAAATTGGATGACGCCGGCGATACCGATATGCTGCCGGGCGATACCGTCGAAGCCAACCTGCTGGAACTTGAGAACAAACGCTTACGTTCCGAAGGAAAGAAGGAAGCCAGCGGCAAACATATCCTCTTGGGTATTACCAAAGCCGCCCTTGCGACCGATTCGTTCCTTTCCGCCGCATCCTTCCAGGAAACCACACGCGTTCTCACGGAAGCTGCGATCAAAGGTAAAATCGATCCGTTGCTCGGTCTGAAAGAAAACGTCATCATCGGCAAACTGATTCCGGCCGGTACGGGCATGTCCCGCTATCGCAACATCAGCCTTGCGGAAGACAAACCGCAAACGCCTGCGGAAAACGCCGAAGAAAGCGCTGACCAAGCGGCAGAAGCGGCAGCCGAAGCATAAAGCAAAGCAAAATAAAAAGAGACGACAAGGTCGTCTCTTTTTTTGTGGCTCAGATTTTGCAATCATTGGGAAACTGTTTAGGTAATTAATAATGCCCGACGGTTGCGCATCTGTTTTTTTATTTCGCTTTCTACTCATACGGATAGAGAGGTTTTAACTTAAATGATACTAGGGAAAAACCGTTTCAACGACGGTTGGCGGGAGCGCGTAATGCGAAGCATCATGCTTGCGATATGAGCGTCTTGAAAAAGCATTAAAAAAGGTATAATTTAATATATAAAGAGCGCGCGAACGGCTGAATCAATCGGGCGACGGGAGAAGTTGTTGGCAAAACATAGAATGAAATAAAGACCGCTAAAGTATACGACTTGACGATGAAATATAGAAACGAGGAGGTGCCGGAGTGATTAGCTATGAAGAGTACAGAGCAATAGTTGTAAAGCGATTCAGATATTATTGGGAGGACTTGAGCGATGAAGAGGTGGAAGCGTACTTCGAGCGAGAGGGAAACGAAATCACGAAAGATCGTTATGAGGAAGATGTGGAGAAATTAAAAGAGGGAAGAATCACTGAGCGCATACTGGAAAATGGTTGCCCCGCATCGGTGTCGTATTGTTTATCCTTAATGTATTAAAAGCCGCTAAAGCGAGCCGAGGAGGTGCCGGAGTGTAAGTTATGAAGAATACAGAACAATAGTTGTAGACAAATTTAGATATTATTGGGAGAACTTGAGCGATGAAGAGGTGGAAGCATACTTCGAGCGCGAGGGAAACGAAGTTACAAGAGATGGCTATGAAGAAGACGTGAAGCTCCTAAAAAAGGGAAAATAAATGAGTACATACTGGAAAACGATTGCACGTCATCGGTGGCGTATTGTTTATCTCTGATGTATTAAAAGCCGCTAAAGCGAAACGCTGAGGCGGTTTTTTGTTGCGCGAAAGGAGAGAGCGTGCAAAGAATCGTAAAGACGGTACCCGTCGAGCGCGGAAACTGTATGCAACGGGCGGTGAAATGCCTACCGCGCTGACTACGTTTGGCCATGACGTAAAGACGGAATCCGACCGGCAACGGATTGAATCCATGTGGATAAGGGAAATATGGTAGTATAAATACAGAACACAGTACTCGGAGGTGCGAGATGAAAAATTATTTTGACCTAAGCGGTAAAATTGCGCTCGTTACGGGCGGTTCATCCGGCCTTGGCATTCAATTGGCTAAGGCACTGGCTCGCCAAGGGGCGACGGTGGTGGTCGCCGCGCGGCGGAAAGAAAAACTGCAGGAGACGGTGCGGGCGCTGAAAGAACTCGGCGCGGAAGCGTCCTATGTGGTGATGGACGTCATGTCGCCGGAAAGCATCGAGCAGGCGGTGGCAGAGGTTGTCGCACAATATCAGCGCATCGATATTTTGGTGAATAACGCAGGCGTCGGAGCGAGTGTGCCGGCGGCGGAGCAGTCGACGGAGGATTGGCGCAAAGTGCTCGGCACGAATCTGGACGGCGTATACTATGTGGCGCGCGCGGTGGGCAAACAGATGTTGAAGCAGGAATACGGTAAAATTATCAACCTCGGCTCAATCCATTCGGAAGTAGCGATGAAACCCGCTTATCTTTCCGCATACAGCGCGGCCAAAGGCGGCGTGAAAATGCTGACCAAAGCGTTGGCGGTGGAATGGGCGAAACACGGTATCACGGTCAATGCGATCGGACCGGGTTATTTTGACACGCATATGACGGAAAAAGCATTTCAAACGCAAGCGTTTCAAGATGTTCTCGCGACGTATTCGCCGATGGGACGCGGCGGTCGACCGGGTGAACTGGACGGCGCGGTGATTTATTTCGCCTCCGATGCTTCGAGCTTCACTACCGGCCAGCTGCTTTGCATTGACGGCGGTTGGACGGCGATCTAAATAAAAAAGAGACCGTACGGTCTCTTTTTTTATTGCTTTGATTTACGCGGATGTATCGTATGGCTCCGGCGTTTTGTCGGCGTTATCCCATTCGACGCTGAGGGTAAAGGGATACTCTTCATTGCATTCTTTAATATGGGGCGCGATGTTCGCGTTGATCAGCGGAATATCGCTGACAGAGCGGGCGGTAAGATGCAGCACCGCGTGCGTTTCGTCCGGCTGCGAGACGGCGAGCGATGTGACGCTTTCATCGTAGGTCGCGTCAAAGGCTTTGACGATCGCGAGCAGGGTGGAAAGTTGCTTGACGACGGTCAGATCCTCTTCGGTCAGCAGTTTCGCGAACTGGGCGAAGCGGCGCAATTTATTGGAGATGCCGTCTTGAAACGCGGCGATGAGCGCGCAAGTCGCCTGCTCGCGATGCGTGAGTCCGTACACCGGCGAGTTCGCGATGATGTAAGCGCTGTGCTGCGCGTGGCTGTAGTAGTTGATCATCATGCCGACATCGTGTAAACGGCAGGTCGTTTCCAGCCATTCCCGATAGCGGGCGGGGAAAGCGTGCAGGGGTTGCAGGCCGTCATACAGTTTCAATGCCATTTTCGTGATGTACTGCATTTGCTCTTCGTTCCCGAGCGGGAGCGTATTGCGGAAGTTTTCCACGCTTTGCCGCAGCAGGCTTTCGGGAAAGTGCTGCCCCTGGCGACGCGTCATGGCGTAATAGTTGAAGAACAATCCTTCGCGCAAGCCGTTGCCGCTGATAATGAGTTGTTCTGCGCCCGTGAATTGCAGTAAGGTTTGAATCAAAAACGCGCCGGCGGTGATGATGTCCGCGCGATCGCGGCCGAGCCCCGAGATCTGCGTGCGTTCTTTGAAGTTGCGGCTCGCGAGCATTTCCGTCATGTCGTAAATGGCGTCCGGCGCCATCGTATAGTGGTGAAGTTTGGGAATGGGATAGGAGATCAGACGTTGATGGATTTTTGCCAAATTACGCACCGTGCCGCCAATACCGATCAGAGGCAGTTTCGTATTTTCGATGCCGGGCAGACGGCGCAATATTTTCTTAATATAGCTGCCCATCGCTTTGAGCGTTTTGGCGCTGACTTCGTCCTGCGTGCCGAATTTTTCCGTCAGCGTGAGCGAACCGAGCGGCAGGCTCATCGTCTCTTTTAAGCGTCGATTGCGCACCAAGGATACTTCGGTGCTGGCGCCGCCCAGGTCAAAGAGCACGAAATCTTCGTATGGCAATGTGTTGATGACGCCTAAATAGCCGAGACGCGCTTCTTCGCGACCGTTGATGATCGTGAGCGGAATATCGGTTTTGGATTCGATTTCATCGCGAAATAAAATGCCGTTATCCGCGCTGCGCATGGCCGCGGTGGCAACGGCCAACATCTTCTCGACGCCGAGCAGTTCGGCGGTATGCGAAAAGTTTTGCATCGCGGCAAGGGTTCTTGCCATGGCCGCTTCGGTGAGACGGCCCGCGGCCTGCATTCCTTCACTCAAGCGGACCAGCTGCTTATCCTGATAGACAAGCCGGTACGCGTCATTCGGCTCGATCGCCATCACAACCATGCGCGCGGAGTTCGAACCCAGGTCGATCAGGCCGACCTGCTCGGCGCGGTAATCTTCATCCCATAACAAAATACTCAGTCCCTTCCCGTTCTCTTGCTTTTATTGTAGCGAATTTTAAAGGCGCATGCAAAAGAAAACAGCGCCGTTTTATTATGTAAAAACTTCGTTAAGGCAAGGAGGCGTGCCCGCTTTTCCCGGCGAAATGGGCTATAATAAAAGTACCACAGAAAAGAGAGGAATAGGGCATGATCGGCAAACAAAAACGAATGTACGGCGTCGTTCATATCGGCTCGGTAGGGCTGTCACTTTTGATCGTCGATTACGGCGGTCCGGACGACGTCACGATCGTACAGGAAGCGAGACGCGCGGCGGGCTTCGGGGAAGAAGTTTTCACGCAAGGCGAGTTGTCCTTCACTTCGATCCGGCAAATGGTTCGGATGATTAACGGTTTTCGACGGATTCTGGCGGATTACGAAGTCGAAGAAGTCGTGGTATATGCGACGGCGGTTTTACGGGAAGCGAAAAACAGCCGCATGATTTTGGATTTGATCCGCGTGCATACGGGACTTTCCGTCGAAATTCTCGATATGCCGCAGGAAATTTTTTATAAGCATTACGCGTTGCATTATGCATTGACGCATAATGCCGATGCCGCCGCGGGGACGACACTGTATGTGGATATTACCTCCAGCGCGGTGGGACTGACGATCTGGCAAAAAGACACCTTGAAATACCAGCAGAACGTTCATATCGGCACGTTGCGCGTGTTGGAATCGTTCCGCCGCGCGCAGCGGGACAGTTATGATTTCCCGAAAGTGTTAAATGAATTTCTCGAGCGCATTTTGGAACCGATTTGGCCGATGCTGGGGCAATACGAGATCGATAATGTCGTTTTGTCCGGCCGTGAATCGCGACTGGTCGCTCGGATGATGGGCTTTACTACGCAGCAAGCGATGCGCATCGTTTCGCCGGAACGTTTTTTCCGCGTGTTTCAGAGCGCAAAGACTCGTACGGCGACGACTCTCGAGCACGCGTACGGTTTCACCGCCGATGAAGCGGAAAAATTATTGCCGACGCTGCACCTTTACGCGCAGATCTTTACGCATGTGCAGCCGCAACGTTTGTTGATGATGTCGACGACGTTTCTTTACGGCGCGATGCTTTACTACGGCGCGCGCACGACCGACGAGCCGGCGCTTACCTTTTTGCGCGAGCAGCATCTCGAGCTCGCCAAGACGATGGCGGCGCGCTACGGCGGCAACATCATGCATTTGGAAACGGTCGCGGAGTATGTCGTCATTTTGATGCGAGCGCTGCGTCCGGTGCACGGCTTGGATGAACGGGATACGTACCTCTTGCGAATGGCGGTATTCCTGCATCAGATCGGGCGCTTTGTGAACTTGCGCCAAAACAGCGTGCATACGTACCACATCATCATGGGCACGGACTTATTCGGTCTGACGGATTTGGAAAAAGAACTGGTCGCGGTCGTTGCGTACTACAATTACAAAGGCCGTCCGAGCGATGAAGATGAACCGTTCCGGCGCTTGCCCGAAGGGGTCAAGATGGTGATTTTGAAACTCGTCGCCGTACTGCGGCTGGCGGACGCGCTGGATAAGGGCGAACAGCGTAAGCTCTATAACGTCGAAGCCTTTTTGCGCCGCGGTAGTTTGGTGATTTATTATGATGCGAAAGCCAATACGAACACCCTTTTGGAAGAATGGACATTTGCCGAAGAAACCAAATTATTTACGGATGTTTTCGGGCTGGATGCGACACTGGAAAGGAGACCGCAATGACTGATTCTGCACGGACACAAGAGACGCCCGAGTTGGACCACCGTTATTTTTTGAATCGGGAACTGAGCTGGTTAAGTTTCAATGAACGCGTTTTGGAAGAGGCGGTGGATCCGAACAATCCACTGCTCGAAAAATTGAAATTCATCGCGATCACGGGTTCCAATTTGGATGAATTCTTCATGATTCGCGTGGCGGGACTCATGCATCAGCGAGCCGGCGGCATTGATCGGCGCGACAACGCCAATATGACGCCCGCGGAACAGCTGACGGCGATTTCGCGCAAGTGCAAACAGCATGTGGCGCGTCAGTATCGGTATTTGCATGATGTGCTGGCGGGGCTCTATGAAGAGGGATTGCGCCTGTACACGCCGGAGGAGCTGACTCCCGACCAGTCCTACTGGCTGAATGAATATTTTGACCGCACGATTTATCCGGTGGTCACGCCGCTGGCCGTTGACGCGAGTCATCCATTCCCGTTTTTGATGAGTCGCAGTCTGAATTTGGCGGTCATGCTGCATCCGAACGGCAGTCCGGACGATGTCCGCACAGCGATTTTGCCGGTGCCGAGCGTCTTGCCCCGACTGATTGAAATTCCGGGCGAATACCAAACGGCGAGCGGGCGTGAATTCGTCTGGCTGGAGGACGTGCTGCGCAAACGCGCGGACGCGTTTTTCCAGGGACATACCATTATGGATGCCCGCGTTTTCCGCATCACGCGCGATGCCGACCTCGATATCGACGAGGAAGGCGCGGAAGACCTTCTCGATGAAGTGGAAAAATCGTTAAAACGCCGCCGTCGCGGCGCCGCCGTACGGATGGAATTTGAAGCGGGTAAAGCGACGCCGTTGCGCGAATTTTTGCGCGATGAGTTGTCGCTTACGGAAGAAGATATTTATGATATCAACGGCAAGCTTGATGTCACGCAGTTCTTTTCGCTGGCCGGCATCGCCGGGTTCGACCACCTGCGCTACGTGCCGGTGCGCCCGCGCCGCTCGTACTCGGTGCTCACGACCAAAGGCGAAGATCTGTTCGCTAAAATTCGCAATCATGATCTTTTTATTCACGTGCCGTACGAGTCCTTTGCGACCGTGGAGCAGTTTGTCAGCGACGCGGCGAAAGATCCGCACGTGCTCGCGATTAAGCAGACGCTGTATCGCGTAAGTTCGGACTCCAAAATCGTGCATGCTCTGGCGACGGCCGCCGAAAACGGCAAGCAGGTGACGGTGCTGATGGAAGTCAAAGCGCGCTTTGATGAAGAAAATAATATTTTGATGGGGCGTCGCCTGGAGCAGGCCGGCGCGCATGTTATTTACGGCTTGAAAGGCGTGAAAACGCACTCGAAATGCACGCTCGTCATTCGTCGCGAACCGGACGGGATTCGTCGTTACGTGCATGTCGGAACGGGCAACTATAACGGTAAAACCGCGAAACTGTATACCGACTGCGGCATTTTTACGGCGAGCGACCTTTTTGGCATCGATGCCGGCAATTTCTTCAACCTCCTGTCCGGCTATTCCGATCCGCCGCAATGGCATAAATTTATCGTGGCGCCGATGGATTTACGCCGGCGTTCCCTCGAGCTCATTGAGCGCGAGATCGCGTTTGCCAAAAAAGGCGAACCGGCGCGGATGATCGTGAAGATGAATTCGCTTTTGGATCGTGAAATCATTTTGAAATTGTATGAAGCCTCTCGGGCCGGCGTGCAGATCGATTGCATCGTGCGCGGTATTTGCGTATTGAAGCCGGGCATCAAAGGGGTCAGTGAAAATATTCGCGTGCGAAGCTTGGTCGGACGCTTCCTTGAACACAGCCGCGTCTTTTGGTTTGCCAACGGCGGTCGACCGGAAGTCTATATCAGCTCCGCTGACTGGATGCCGCGTAACCTGAATGACCGTGTGGAACTGATGGTGCCGATCGAATCGGAAACGCATCGCCGTCGTTTGCGCGAGCTCTTGCAAATTCAGCTGGACGATAACCAGAAAGCGCATGTGATGCAGCCGGACGGAAGCTACGTCAAAACGATCGCCGCGGAGAATCCGATCGCGGCGCAAGAGAAGTTCCAGCAACTTGCCGAAGAGCGGGATGTTCCGGAAAATCTCACGTTGCGTCAGCGACTGGAACCTTTTTACGCCGACGAACTCCAATAAACGGAAACGCCGCGAAAAAGGTTTGCCGCGTCGTACTGAAATGCGGTAAAGTGGCGAAAAACATTGTAAAAAATGTCTTTACAGATGGCGTATTCCCAAAAAATCCGGAAAAATTACCGACAAAATGTTATTGTAACTAAATTCTAATAATGGCCCGTGCGTTTCCCTCGTTGACAATCCGTCTCGGTGTCCTTTTCGAAAGGACAACTGTGGAGTCCTTTCGGTGAGGGAATCACGGGCTCTGTTTTTGTCGATTTCTATTTATGGAAATATTTGTTTTAAAATTAGAAAAAAGTCCATTTGATCCCTAATTTGCCGTATTGTAAACCTAAAAGTTTTGACAGAACTGTCCACGCATGGTAGAATTCCCGTGTTGGAGGTTACTGTATGAGGACAAATTGGAAAAAATGGGGGACCCATCCGGTCCTTTTGTTCTGCGTTTTCGTCATCATGGTCGTGTCGATGGTCGGCTTTTCTATGCAGCCGCGGACGCTCACCGTTATGGTTGACGGCAGACAGCAGACCGTTCGCACAGCAGCGCAATCCACAGCAGGCATTATGTATGATGCGCATATCGTGTTAAATGAATATGACAAAGTGGATCTGAATACGGAAAAGCTCGTTGACGGCTCCGTATTGACCGTGCGTCGTGCCGTTCCGATCAGCATTCGGGAAGGCGCGGAAGTAAAAGCGACGATGTCGGCGGGTAAGACCGCTGCGCAGGCGATCACGGAAGCGGGCTATGACCCGGCGGAATATGTGACGCTGATTCCGGCGGATACTCCGGTCAAAGCCGGTATGGAAATTCCGGTCGGTAAGTACACGACTTCGGAAATCACGGTCGATGAAGAAGTTCCTTTCAAGATTATTCGGGAACCCAATGACCGCATGTTCGCCGGCGCGGAAAAAGTGACGCAGGCGGGTGTGAACGGGAAACAAAAAACGAAGTACCGCGTGCTTACGGTAGACGGTCGTGAAGTCGGCCGCGTGCCGTTGGAGTCGCAACCGTTGCAACCGGCGGTGGATCAGGTGGTGCAAGTCGGCACGCGTGATGTCGTCAATACCAGCCGCGGTGATATCCGATTCACGAAAGTGATCAACATGGAAGCGACAGCGTATCATCCGATGGACGGCGACGGTCGCGGGATTACCGCGAGCGGCATGAAAGCTTGTTATGGCGTGGTAGCGGTCGACCCGAATGTGATTCCGATGGGCACGCGCGTGTTTGTTCCGGGGTACGGCGAAGCGATCGCTGCGGATACCGGCGGCGCGATTATCGGCAATCGGATTGACTTATGCATGGAAACGTACGACGAATGTTACCGATACGGACGTCGTAATGTAGAAGTTTACGTATTGGATTAAAAAACGCCCCGCGGGGCGTTTTTTTGTACGAAAAATAAAATGGCGATCGGCGGGCGCGGAAGGGACCGTGACGCGGATATGCTATAATAAGCTATTGAAATATAAATGAAGGAGTTATGCTCGGATGACTTTTTGGGTAGCGTTGGTTGTGATTATGCTCGACCAATTGACGAAATATTATGTGCGCGCGACGATGGAGCTCGGAGAAAGCATTCCCGTCATTCCGAACGTGTGGCATTGGACATATATAGAAAACCACGGCGCGGCCTTCGGCATTTTGGCGCATCAGCAATGGTTTTTTCTCTTGGTGGTGGCGATTTTATTCGCGCTTTTCTTTTGGTACAGAGAACGTATTCCGCGTGAACCGAAATATTTTTCGATCGCGGTCGGTCTGCTGCTCGGCGGCGCGCTCGGCAATGCCTGGGATCGATTCTATCAGGGCGGTGTCACGGACTTTTTCGACTTGCGCGTGTGGCCGATTTTCAATGTGGCGGATATCGCGATTTGCGTCGCGGTGGCTTGCTTTTGCCTGTTCTTTTGGCGGCGAGGTAACGCGTGATGTATGAATGGGTAACGGATGCGGCGGCGGAAAAAACACGCCTGGATGTATGGTTGGCGATGGTGCTCGATGTATCACGTTCGGCGGCACAAAAATTGTGCAAGGCGGGCGTGGTGACGGTGGAAGGCGCGCCGGCCAAAGCGAATACCGTTTTGCGCGCGGGCATGTTCGTGACGGCGGAGTATGCGCCGAAATTGGAAGTGTTGCCGGAGCCGCAAGATATCCCGCTCGATGTGCGTTACGAAGATGAGGATGTCGTGGTGATCAATAAAGCGCGCGGCATGGTGGTGCATCCGTCGCCGGGACACGCGGACGGGACACTCGTCAATGCGCTGCTCTTTTACACGAAAGGGCATCTGGCGGAAATGAGCGATCCGATCCGACCGGGCATTGTGCATCGTTTGGATCGGGATACGTCCGGACTGTTGGTGGCGGCGAAAACGCCGCGCGGCCGCGACAGCCTGCAGGCGCAAATCCGCGCGCACTCGGCGGGACGGATTTACTATGCGCTGGTGCACGGCAATCCCTCGAACGAGCGCGGCATTATCAAATTGGCGCTCGGACGGGACGCGCGCGACCGGTTGCGTCAGGCGGTGCTGCCTGACGGACGCGACGCGACGACGCATTTTACGGTAGTCGAACGCATGCCGCATTACGCGCTGCTGCGTTTGGCGCTCGAAACGGGAAGGACGCATCAGATTCGCGTGCATTTATCCTATATCGGGTATCCGATCGTGCAGGATCCGCTCTACGGACGCAAACGCGATCGATTTCCGATCGAAGGACAGGCGTTGCACGCCGCCGAACTTTCATTTGACCGACCGGCGGACGGCGAACGGATCACCGTGACCGCGCCGTGGCCGGACGATTTTGCCGCGTGCCTGACGAAGGCCCGGGAGGAAGCGTAATGTGGAAAAATAAAACTTTACTGCTCGATGCCGAAACGATACGGCGCGTCGTGCGGCGCATCGGACATGAATGCTTGGAACGCAACCGCGGCTTGGAAGACGCCGTGTTTATCGGTATCGAAACGCGCGGGGAGCCGCTCGCCGAACGTCTGGCGCGTCAAGTGGAAGCCATCGAAGGGGTGAAGGTCGCGGTCTACGCGTTGGACGTGACAGCCTTTCGCGATGATGAAAAAGCCGCGCCGGCGCAAAGCAGCTTGCCGCCGATCGATGTGAACGGCAAACTCGTGCTGCTGGTGGACGACGTGCTTTATACGGGGCGAACGGTGCGCAGTGCGCTGAACGCCATCATGGCGATGGGACGTCCGCGCGCCATTCAGCTGGCGGTGTTGGTGGATCGCGGTCATCGGGAACTGCCCATTCGAGCGGATTATGTCGGTAAAAATGTGCCGACCGCCGAGCGCGAGGACGTAGCGGTCGAATTGTTGGAGATCGACGGCAATGATCGCGTCTGGTTGCGCGAAAAAACGGAATAAAAAAAGAACCGGGGACGGTTCTTTTTTTTGTGGCGCGAACAGCGACTTAACGATAGCCGAGCAACAGCGCGAGCAGCAGTCCCGGGAAGAAAAAGCGCGCGTTGCAACGGATGAAATTCGGCCAAAACGCGGGCGGATACGTTTCTTTTTCCCGTTTGTAGAGGCGGAAAACGATGAGGCTCGCGAGACTGGCGACAGGGCTTCCCCACGCGCCGAGATTCACGCCGAGCAAAAGAGAGCGCGGCGGCGCGCCGAACGGTTCGAGTAAAATCGCGGTCGGCACATCGCTGATGAATTGACTCAAGACGAGCGCGGTGGTAAACGGCAAGCGCGTCAGCAGCGGCACAATATAGGCGGCGAGCCAATCCATGCGGACGGCGTTGCCGGCGATGACAAAAAACGCGCACAGCGTGAGCAGCAGACCGTAATCCACGTGGCGATGCGTGTGAGGGTAGATGAGATAGGTCAAAATAAAGAGCACGCCCGCCGTAGGATACAGAGGCAACACATTGCCGATCGCGAGCAGGGCGACGAGCAACGCGCCGAGATAGAGCGCGATGTTGCGTTTGGATTGCGCCGACAACGGTTTGAATTCCTGAGTGACGATCGGAGTATGCGGCAAACGCGTGCTGACGCGTCGGTACATGAGAAACGCGGCGATCAGCGCGAACGGGCCGGTTGTTTTGAGAATTTCCAGTGCGGTCAGTTGGGTCGCGGAAAATAAAAACATATTTTGCGGATTGCCGATCGGCGTCAGCATGCTGCCGCAGTTGGCGGCGAGACCGACCAGCACCGCGACGAACGCGCCGTATTGCATCAATCCCGCGCCGCGCAAGGTATGCATTGCGAGCGGTAAAGTGATGAAGATCGCGACATCATTCGTGACGAAGGTCGCCATGGCGAAAGCGAAAAACAGCAGCGCGAGCACCACGTGATGCGCCTTGTCGCCGATCTGCAGCAGACGACGGGCGAGCCAACGAAAAAAATGGTTGCGGCGCAAACCGGCGATGATCATTATCAAGAGCCAGATGGATACCAGCGTGCGGCCGTTAAAGTACGAGAGGTAGGTTCTGTCGGGCGGCATGATCAGCATCGTCAGAAATGCGATGACGGATGCGATGATGAGCATTTTGTCGTGCGTAAAAGTGGTCCATAATTGTTTCATTGCGCCTCCTCATTCATCGTCACGGGGCGGCGATAAAAGCGCGCGCCGCCCGCGCGGTATTCCGGGTTGGCGCAGCAAAGCGCCGCCAAATCGGTGGCGCGCTCATCATACGCGAGCCGGTTGACGACTTGCGGCGGCAACGTTTTGCGCATTTTGCCGTAGCGGTCGAGAACGGGTAGCGTGACGTTTCGCAACAAGGCCGCTCCGCGCGCGGTAAAAGCGAGCGGATAGATCCAAGCCGGACCGGTTTTTGCGGCATCGTTTAAATCCTGTCGACGCATGCCGAGCAGTACCTGTACCAGCAAACGGGAAAGCCGCGTCTGCGGATAGCGTTTGGTTTTGACATCGGCCCAAAACTCCGCAAGCGTCGCCGCGCCGCGCGCCGCGTACCAGCGATCTTCCAAACCTTCGGAAAATTCCCCCAGGTTGGCGAGCGTCGCGGGCGTCAGCAGACGAAGCGCGTGCAGCGAGAGCAGTTCATACCGTTCGGGCTGCGGGAGTACGCCCGCTCGCAAGGCTTCCGTAAGATCGTCATAGGTATACGCGGGCAGCATATCGCGTGGCACAAGACCCTCGCGTAATTGCGCGCGCACGGCGCTTCCGGAAATCCCCGCGATACCCGCCGCATTGTCCGAGCGTTCGCGCAGTAAGGGCAGTAAACGGAGCGACGGCGCATAGCGCTCGATGGCGCGCAGGTAGCCGGCGGCTAAAATGTTATTCGGTGTGCGTAAAAGCGGCGCGATGTCAGGATCGGTGGCGGCGAACGCGGCTTCCATGGCGGCGGGATAACTTAATCCCCGCGCTAATGCCGTCTGTAACGCGGTCGGATTCGGACCGCCGGCCAGTTTTTTCAAGGCCGTGAGGTCGGGATTTTCCGCGCCGCACACCAAGGTTGTCACGCCGAGAGCGTGCAGCATTCGCACGCCGCCCGCCGCGAAATGTTCCGCGCTGCGCAGCGCGAATACCGCGGGCAGTTCCACCACCAAGTCCGCGCCGGCGCGCAGCGCCCAATGCGCTCGTGTCCACGGATCGGCTACGGCGGGCTCGCCGCGCTGTACGAATGAGCCCGTGAGCGCGATCACGAGCGGCGCCTCGCCGAATGCTTTACGCACGGCATTGATTTGGGCGACATGGCCCTGATGCAGCGGGTTGTATTCGGCGATAATGCCTACGACTTCGGTAGCGGATGACATGCGAACTCCTTCATGTAAAAAATAACAACGGTCCGGCGTTTTTTTCGGACGGATGAAACGATCGCGCGCCTTTAGGGCGGCGCGTTTCCTTGCGGTCAGTATACGACGGCGGCGAATGCTTGACAAGTTGCGGAGAATTTTCTATACTGAACGAACTGAAAAAGATACGCTCTTCCCCAAAGGGGGGTTGACAGAATCTTTTTTGTTTGGTATCATTAGTCAGTAATGATCAAGTAGAAGTCATCCGCTTCTCACCCTACACGACGCGAAGTTACTAGGGTTTCCGCAGATGGAACAGGACGGATGGCATCTTGCCGTCCGTTTTTTATTTTGCTTGATTAGGTTTCCAATGCATTTTCAGGAGGTGAAACCCCATTAGCAAAGAATTGCGTATCAACGAACAAATTCGTGCCCGCGAAGTACGGCTAGTCAGCGAGGATAACGAACAGCTGGGAGTCATGTCGCAGCGCGAGGCCTTGGCGATCGCCGAAGAGCACGGCTTGGATTTGGTCGAGGTCGCGCCGCAAGGCCGTCCGCCGGTTTGCCGTCTGATGAATTACGGCAAGTACCGTTACGAACAGCAGAAACGCGAAAAAGAAGCACGCAAGAAGCAAAAAGTCATCACGCTAAAGGAAGTCAAGCTGCGTCCGAATATCGAGGACCACGACTTCTATGTCAAGATGAAAAACGCGATTCGTTTCTTAGAAGACGAAAGCAAGGTCAAAGTCACGATCATGTTCCGCGGCCGTGAACTCAGTCACCCGGAATTGGGTGAACAACTCTTAGTCCGGTTCGCCGATGAACTCAAAGAGTTGGCCGATCAGGAACGCGGTCCGAAACTCGAAGGCCGCAACATGACGATGATGTTAGTACCGAAAAGTAAATAAGGAGGCTTATTATGCCGAAAATTAAAACCAAACGCTCCGCCGCTAAACGTTTCAAGAAAACGGGTACCGGCCAATTCAAACGTTCGAAAGCATACAAAAGTCATATCTTAGAGAAGAAGACGCCGAAACGCCTGCGTCAGTTGCGTAAAGCCGCAACGATCAGCAAAGCGGATCAAAAACGCGTGGAACGTATGTTGCCGAACGGCTAAGACAGGAGGAAATCATTCATGGCACGAGTAAAAAAAGGCGTGACTGCACGCCGTCGTCATAAAAAAATCTTAAAATTAGCGAAAGGCTATCGTGGTGCTCGCAATCGCCAGTTCAAAAAAGCGAACGAATCGGTTATGCACTCGCTGGCGTATGCGCGCCGCGACCGTCGCCAGAAAAAACGCGAATTCCGTCGTCTCTGGATCGCCCGTATTAATGCGGCGGCCCGCCTGAACGGCATGAATTACAACACTTTGATCGCCGGCTTGAACAAAGCGGGTGTCACGATCAACCGCAAGATGCTTTCCGACATGGCCATTCAAGATCCGGCCGCGTTCACCAAGCTGACCGAGCTTGCCAAAAACGCGTAAGCAAAAAGCCCTCGCTCGGAGGGCTTTCGATTTTTCCGTTGCGGCGCTCATGCGCCCGCTGAAAAAGCGTGGTTTGATCCCCTTGCGAAAGGCCGTCGTGGCAGCTTGCAACGGGGGCATCACCGTTTGACATGGTATATGAAATGTGGTAAAGTATATAAGCATGTATTGACGGTAAAATCCGATAATTATCACTCGACGCGAACCGTCGCAGTCAGTTGAAGTAAGTGAGGTGTCACAATGCGCGACGCGGTAACACTGGCTTGCACCGAATGCAAGCAACGCAACTACCAGACGAATAAAAACAAAAAACACACGACGGAACGTCTGGAACTCAACAAGTATTGCAAATTCTGTAAAAAACAAACGTTGCATCGCGAAACCAAATAAGGTTTCGCAAGCAACTCTCGAGGAGCGGAGGAAACGATGGCAAGACAAAACACACAAGTACAGCAGCAAGGCGTAACGTCCTTTTTCCGCGGCGTACGACAGGAAATGAAAAAAGTGGTATGGCCGACGAAGAATGAATTGGTGCGTTACACGATTGTGGTTTTGATCACGGTTGCCTTCATTAGCCTGCTGATCATGGCAGTCGATTTCGTCTTCACGGGATTCTATAAATTGTTCGCCGGTGTTCTTGCCGGAGCGATGTAAGGAGGCAGTATGGCGTCCGACATCAAGTGGTATGTGATTCATACCTATTCCGGATATGAAAACAAGGTCAAAACGAACTTGGAATTAAAAGTTCAATCCTTGGGCATGACGGATACGATTCGTCAGATCCTGGTACCGATGCAGGAAGAAGTCGATATCAAGGACGGCAATAAAAAAATTGTCCAGCGCAAAGTCTTTCCGGGCTATGTGCTGGTGGAAATGGAAGTCAATGACCGCAGCTGGTATGTCGTGCGCAACACGCCCGGAGTCACGGGTTTTGTCGGCACGGCGACCAAGCCGATTCCGCTGAGCGACGAAGAAGTCGCCCGCGTTTTACACGGTCAGGAAGAGCAAGCGGCGCCGGTAGCGAAGTTGACCGTCAAGGTCGGCGATAAAATTCGCATTACCCAGGGCGCTTTTACGGATCAGATGGCGAACGTCACGGAAGTGCTTCCGGACAAAGGCCGGATCCGCGTGCTGCTGAACATGTTCGGCGGCGCTACCCCGGTAGAGTTGGATGCGACCCAATTTGAGGCCGCGCCTGATATACACTCTAAATGACGCGCGCAAGCGCGGGTGGGAGAGCTTTGGCTCGTTGGCACCACATCTTACGCAATAAGGAGGTGTAAGACATGGCAAAGAAAGTATCGAAATTCGTCAAACTGCAGGTCGAAGCAGGTAAGGCTACTCCGGCACCGCCGGTAGGTCCGGCCCTCGGTCAGGCAGGTGTGAACATTATGGCGTTCGTACAGGAATTTAACGCCCGTACCGCCAAACAGCAAGGTCTGATTATTCCGGTAGAAATTACCGTATACGAAGACCGTTCGTTCACGTTCATCACCAAAACGCCGCCGGCCGCTGTTTTATTGAAAAAAGCAGCCGGTTTGGAAAAAGCGTCCGGTGAGCCGAATAAAAACAAAGTCGGCAAAGTAACGAAACAGCAAGTTCGCGAAATCGCGGAAATGAAAATGCCCGACCTCAACGCCAACGACGTGGAAGCGGCGATGATGATGGTCGAAGGCACAGCCCGCAGCATGGGTATTACGGTAGAAGAGTAAGCGGTTCTTACGAACCTTATTAGGAGGAAACATGGCTAAACTGACAAAACGCAGTAAACAGGCCTCCGCTCTCGTCGACCGCAATACGCAGTACGGGTTGGACGAAGCGGTGTCGTTGATAAAACAAACGGCAACGGCTAAATTTGATGAAACAATCGAACTCGCATTCAATTTGAATGTCGATCCGAAATATGCGGATCAGCAGATCCGCGGCGCAATGGTATTGCCGCATGGTACCGGTAAAACGAAACGCGTTCTCGTGTTTGCGAAAGGTGCCAAAGTGCAGGAAGCGGAAGCTGCCGGCGCGGACTTTGTAGGCGGCGAAGAACTCGTTGCCAAAATCCAGGGCGGCTGGCTCGACTTTGATGTTGTTGTCGCTACCCCGGACATGATGGCCTTCGTCGGCCGTTTGGGTAAAGTATTGGGTCCGAAAGGCCTCATGCCGAACCCGAAAGTCGGCACTGTCACCATGGACGTTACCAAAGCGGTCCGGGAAGTCAAAGCGGGTAAAGTCGAATACCGCACCGATAAAGCGGGCAACATCCAGCTGTCGGTCGGCAAAGCGTCTTTCAGCGAAGACCAATTGCGTGACAACATTCGCGCGATCTTCGATCGTATCGCGAAAGCGCGTCCGGCGTCGATCAAAGGACAGTATATGAAATCCGTCACTTTGAGCTCGACCATGGGACCGGGTGTGACTTTGGATCCGACCAAAGTGGATGCACCGAAGGAAGACTGATCTTACTATTTACACTTAGCTTAAGACCGGTGGTTGTATATATAATGGACGTTGTCCGCCACCCGAGGCTGAGTACCGAAACCGCGAAGTTTCGGTGCGCGACCTCGTCACAAGCGGGGTCGTTTTTTCTTAGCTAACGTGCTAAATATAAAAAATCTTTCACAAAAGGAGGTGTCACCATTGGCAGGAACACCGCAAAAAAAGCAAGTCATTGATGAAATGCGCGGGAAATTGGAAAACGCGAAAGGCGCCGTTTTGGTCGAATATGTCGGCTTGAACGTAGCGACCGCCACCCAATTACGTCGCAAATTCTTGGAACACGGCGTTCACTATCAGGTTATTAAAAATACCTTGACCGCGATTGCGGCCAACGACCTGGGCTTGGGAGAATTCGCCGATCAATTGACCGGTCCGAACGCGATTGCGATCTCGGAATCCGACGCGGTTGCGCCGGCGAAAGCACTCAAAGAATTTATCGACGAAACAAAGAGCGAAGCGATCACCGTAAAAGCGGGTCTGCTCGAAGGCGCGGTCATCGGTGTCGACGAAGTGCAGCATCTGGCTGACTTGCCGAGCCGTGAAGTGCTCTTGGCCAAAGTGGTCGGCAGCATGCAGGCGCCGATTACCGGCTTTGTACGTTGCCTGCAGGGCAACATTACCAACCTCGTGTATGTACTCGAGGCGATTCGCAAACAAAAAGAAAGCGCTTAATTAGCGGATTCATTTAAGGAGGAATTATAATGACTAAAGAAGAACTTATGCAAGCCATTGAAGAGATGTCGGTTCTCGAACTCGCCGATCTCGTAAAAGCTATGGAAGAAAAATTCGGTGTTTCGGCAGCGGCTCCGGTAGCGGTAGCGGCAGCGGGCCCGGCAGCAGCCGGCGCGGTAGCGGAAGAAAAATCCGAATTTGACGTTGTACTCGCTGAAGTCGGCGCGTCCAAACTGAAAGTTATTAAAGTCGTTCGCGAAGCGACCGGCTTGGGCCTGAAAGAAGCGAAAGCTCTCGTTGACGGTGCTCCGGGCAACGTCAAAGAAGGCGTTTCCAAAGAAGATGCGGAAGCTTTGAAAGCGAAGCTCGAAGAAGCCGGCGCAAAAGTCGAACTGAAATAATCGACCTGCTAAAAAACGTCCCTGCGGGGACGTTTTTTATTGCGCTAAATACGATGGAGTATGGTACAATGAACGCGTACAGAAAGGGAATCGCAATGACCAAATATAACCCGCAGAGACCGCCGCGGATACATCCCGCCCAAGCGCCGCTTTCAAACCAACCGCCGGTGAGGCATCGCAAGTCGTCACCATGGTGGAAAAATATAAAATATATAGTCTTCGGTATCCTCATCCTCCTCGTTGTCGGATTTCTTGTCGAAAGGGGTTTGAAATACTGCGAATTGCATCAGGAAATGATTCGCGTCGAACAACAACAGCAGCAGTTGGAGACCGAACAGCGTGAGCTGGAGGCGGAAAAAGCGAAATATAACGATCCGAAGGCGGTGGAGAAGGAAGCGCGGGAGCAACTCGGTTTGGTAAAACCCAACGAAGTCCCCTATATCCGCTAACATTGCATGCAAACGGATTATTTCGTATAATAAAGATACTTATTCAGTTGTTATATAAGGAGGATATTATCAACGCATGAGCGTAACAGTCGGAAGCATAGTTGAAGGAGTTGTCACGGGCTTGGCGAAGTTCGGGGCATTTGTCGAACTGCCGGACAAAAAGGTAGGATTGGTGCATATTTCAGAGGTGGCGCATGAGTACGTCAGCGACATCAACGAGTATTTAACGGTAGATCAGAAAGTCACAGTCAAAGTCGTTTCGATGGACGCCAACGGCAAAATCGCTCTTTCGATGAAGCAGGCTCAGCCGCGACCGCAGACGACGAGCGGGCGGGCACCGCGCCGCAATGACGCGGGGAATGCGCCCTATGCCGATCGGCGACCGCCCGCGGCGAGACGCGGCGGCAACCGTCGTTCCCAAGGACCGAGCTCGTTTGAAGATAAACTCAGCCGGTTCCTGAAAGACAGCGATGAACGCCTGAGTGATTTGAAGCGTAACACCGAATCCAAACGCGGCGGACGCGGCGCGCGACGGTCCGATTAACGGTTAATAACCGGGCATCCTGCAAAGGGTGCTTTTTTTATAGGAGGCAACTATGAAACAGGCGGTACTGGATATCGGCACGAATTCGGTACGTTTACTGGTCGCGGAAACAGTGGAAGATCAGACGACCACATTGCGGAAAGATATTCGGGCGACGCGGCTCGGCGACGGCTTGGCGGCGGGCAGCCCTCTCAATGAGGCGGCGAAAAATCGCACCTTGGCAGGTATTCGGGAACTCGTTGACGAAGCGCGCGAAGCGGGCGCCGAACGATGGACGGTTGTCGGTACGAATGCGCTGCGTGAGGCGAGCGACGGCGAAGTGTTTGCGCGGCAAGTGGCTCAGCTCATCGGGGCGCCGGTACGTATTATCAGCGGCGTCGACGAAGCGCGTTACGGCTATCTCGGCGCGGTCAAGACAAACAGTCTGGTGACGGCGGTCGTCGATATCGGCGGCGGCAGCACGGAAATCGGCGTCGGTTTCGGCGGTGATCTCGGCGCGGCGGTGAGCATGCCCCTGGGAGCGGTGCGCGGTACACGCGATTTTGACATGATGACGCCGCGCGGTATCGCCGAATTGAAAAAACATTGCTTTGCTGTATTGAAAGAAGAAACAACCGAAGTGCAAGGCGTGAAAAGCTGGATCGGCGTCGGCGGCACGATGACGAGTATTGTCTCGATGCTGTTGGAACTCGAACCGTATGACGCCGAAAAAGTGCAGGGCTACGTGCTCGCGTATGAGGATCTGCACGCGCTGCGTGAGCGTCTGACGGGCATGTCGTATGAAGAGCGCACGAAGCTGCCCGGGTTGGCGCGCGAGCGGGCGGATATTATCGTAGCGGGCGCGGTCATCGCGGAAAGTTTACTGGAATATTTTGCGCTGCCGGAAATTACCGTAAGCGATCGGGATTTACTCGAAGGAATCTATCGGGAGGCTTATCTCTTGTGACGGATTTTGTCGCAAAAGTCAATGCTTTCGTGTGGGGGGAGGCGCTGTTTGCTCCGGGCGACGCCATCTTGATCGGTTGCAGCGGCGGACCGGATTCGCTGGCCCTCGCGCTCTACCTGGCGGCGGCGCAAGAAGAGTTTCACATCACCGCGGGACTCGCGTATGTGCATCACCATTTACGCGCGGCGGCGGATGCGGAAGTCAAATTCGTGCGCGCCTTGGCGCAAGACTTGAAATTGCCCTTCTACCGGTTGGACGCCGATGTGCCGCGGGCGGTGCAAACGACCGGCGAATCGGTCGAAACCGCGGCGCGGGCATTGCGTTACCGATCGCTTGAACAGTTGCGCGAGCAAGAGGAATATACCTTGCTTGCCGTGGCGCATCATGCCGATGATCAGGCGGAAACCGTGCTTCATCATGTATTGCGCGGCACGGGCCTGACGGGGCTTGGCGGCATGCGGGCGAGAAACGGCCATATCGTGCGTCCGTTTCTCGGCGTCACGCGGGCGGAAATCGAAACCTATTTGACGCATTTTCCGTACACGCCCTGTATGGATGAGACGAATACGGATACGACCTATTTGCGAAACGCATTGCGTCATGAAGTGCTGCCACATCTTGCGCAATATAATCCGCGCATTCGCGAACATTTGGTACAGCTCGCGACGACGGCCGCCGCGGATGACGAGTATTTGGATAATGTCATTGTCGATGTTCTCACTCAAATCACGCGGCGTGAAGCGGAAACTATTGTTGTTTCCCGCGGCGCGTTCAACGACTTGCCGAACGCATTGCAACGGCGCGTCGTTCGCAAGTTGTGGCGAGAAGAAAGCGGTACAACGCTTTCGTTCGCGCATACCGAACGCCTTGTCGCTTGGTTCGCGACGGGAGAAACCGGCACCGAACAGAACTTATACGGTCTGACGGCGGTGTTGACTGCGACCGATGCGCTGCTGTCGCCGCAAGCGGCGGTCGTTGCGGAAACAGCAGCGATGACGCGGACGGCGGACGATCCGCTGGCGCTCGGGGACTTGCGGGTGCGGATCCGCGCGCTTGCGGAAGGTGAAACGGCGCCATGGGTCATTCCGGCGCGCGTTTTGACCGGTCCTTTGACATTGCGTTACCGCCGCGCGGGCGATCGGATTCCGTTTCCTTTCGGCACGAAAAAATTGAGCGATTATTTTATTGATAGTAAAGTGCCGCGCCGTTGTCGTGACAGCGTCGTGCTGCTCGCCGACGACAGGCACGTATACGCGGCCTTTGATTATTTTACATTACATGATTTTTCAGGTGTTGCAACGGTCAATGACCGGCCGGAACGGCTGGCGATTGATGTGCAGAGGAGGACAAATAATGCATCCGAATATCGCCAAAATACTGGTGACTGAAGAAGAAATCCGCGACCGTGTCGCCGTATTGGGACGGGAGATTACCAACGACTACCGCGGCAAAAAATTGCTTTTAGTCGGCATTTTGAAAGGTTCCGCGGTATTTATGGCCGATTTGATGCGCCAAATCGATTTGGACGTGCAAATCGATTTTATGGTGGTTTCGAGTTACAGCAACAGCACGCAGTCGCAGGGGCATATTCAGATCCGTAAAGACTTGAGCACGGATATTAACGGCCGCGACGTGCTGGTGGTGGAGGATATGATCGACTCGGGCACGACGTTGTACTATCTGAATGAGATTTTGCAAGTGCGCGGCGCCAACTCCGTCGAATTCGTTACTCTTTTGAACAAGCCGTCGCGCCGTGAAAAACAGGTCGACGTACGGTACATCGGTTTTGACGTGCCGAATGAATTCGTCGTCGGCTACGGCTTGGATTTCGCGGAAAATTATCGCAACCTTCCGTTCGTGGGTGTTCTCAAACCGGAGTACTACGAATCATAATTGTAAAAAAATTCTCATCATGATAAAATGAAATGACATTCTGTTGGGAATTGACCCATGGGAAAGGGGAAGTCATTTGAATCGATTTATTAAAAACGTCAGCTTGTACGTTCTGCTGATTATTATTGCGGTGTCGATGTTTACGAACTTCGTGGAGCCGCAGGAAAAGAAATCGGATCTTACGTATTCGAATTTCTTGACGCAAGTCGAGCAGAAAAATGTGGAATATGTCACACTGACGAATAATTCCATTAGCGGTAAGCTTAAAAACGGCACGGAATTTACCACCTACGCGCCGGATAATGATGCGCAGTTGTTGCCGATTTTACGCGCCAACAACGTGACCATTCAGGCCAAGCCGCCGGAACAACCGTCCTGGTGGTTGGGCATGTTGACTTCGCTGTTGCCGATTTTGCTTTTGATCGGCGTCTGGTTCTTTATCATGAACCAAACGCAGGGCGGCGGCGGTCGCGTGATGAACTTCGGCAAGTCGCGCGCGAAAATGCATGAAGAAGGCAAAGTACATGTCACTTTTGCCGATGTCGCCGGCGAAGAAGAAGCCAAACAGGAATTGACGGAAGTCGTTGATTTTCTGAAACACCCGGGTAAATATAACGCGATCGGCGCGAAAATTCCGAAAGGCATTTTGCTCTTCGGCCCGCCCGGTACCGGTAAAACGCTTTTGGCGAAAGCCGTAGCCGGCGAAGCGAATGTGCCGTTTTTCAGTATCAGCGGTTCGGACTTCGTCGAAATGTTTGTCGGCGTCGGCGCGTCACGTGTCCGTGATTTGTTTGTTCAAGCGAAGAAGAACGCGCCCTGTATCGTCTTCATCGATGAAATCGACGCGGTTGGTCGCCAGCGCGGCTCCGGCCTCGGCGGCGGTCATGACGAACGCGAACAAACGCTGAACCAGCTCTTGGTCGAGATGGACGGTTTCGGCGCGAACGAAGGCATCATTACGCTCGCGGCGACGAACCGACCGGATATTTTGGATCCGGCGCTTTTGCGTCCGGGCCGTTTTGACCGTCAGGTCGTAGTCAGCCGTCCGGATTTGCGCGGACGGGAAGCGATTCTGAAAGTTCACGCGAAAAATAAACCTTTGGAAGGCGATATCGACCTTAAAATTATCGCCAAGAAAACGCCGGGCTTTACCGGCGCGGATCTGGCCAACCTCTTGAACGAAGCGGCGCTGTTGGCGGCGCGGCAAAACAAGAAAACAATCGGCATGGCGGAACTCGAAGAAGCGAGTGAAAAAGTCGCCTACGGTCCGGAACGTCGTAGCCACGTCGTGAGCGAACGGGAACGCAAAATCACGGCCTACCACGAATCGGGGCACGCGATTATCGCCGAGCTGATGCCGGACGCGGATAAGGTTCACAAAGTAACCATCGTGCCGCGCGGGCAAGCAGGCGGCTATACCATGACGCTACCGCAGGAAGAGCGCGCGTACATTACCAAATCGCAACTCTTATCTGAAATTCGCGTCTTGATGGGCGGCCGCGTGGCGGAGGAAATCACGTTCAATGATATCTCCTCCGGCGCGTCCAACGATTTGGAACGCGTCACTCAGATTTTGCGCAATATGATTATGCGTTGGGGCATGAGCCCACGCTTGGGACCGATCACGTTCGGGGAACATCAGGAACAGATTTTCCTTGGCAAGCAACTCGGCTCCGAACGCAACTACGGTGAAGATATCGCCACCGCGATTGACGAGGAAATGCGTAAATACGCGGAAGAAGCCTACGCGGAAACCAAAAAGCTGCTGCTCGAAAACAGAGACGTATTGGAAGCGATGGCGCAGGCGCTTTTAGAAGTCGAAACAATCGACTCCAAGCAGGTCGCCAACCTTTTCAAATACAAATCGATTACGCCGCCGCCGGGAGCACCGCAGGCGGAAGATTTCGATGACGGAACCGCGGTCGAAGCGCCGCCGCTTCCGGATCCGACGGCCGAACAGCCGTGGCGGCAACCGCCGCCGGCGCCGCCGGTCGCTCCGAAGCCGGGACCGGAAACCCCGCCTTCACCGAGCGGTGATGTGCCGCCGAAAGATCGTTGGCATCGCGAGAATTGAACATACAAAAAACGACTGCATCGCGGGATGCGGTCGTTTTTTTGTATGTTAACGGAAGCGCGAGGATAACTTGACAAATTGTAAACCTGTTTTTATAATAAGAATACATTCATCACGTAAAAAAGGAGTGGCAAAGCATGCGCAATAAGATTTTGGATTACTTTCGAAACGCTCACGGCGAGTACGTTTCGGGGCAACGAATTTCCGATGATCTGAAAGTTTCACGAACCGCCATTTGGAAACATATCAAGGTCCTTAAAGAACGCGGTTACGTGTTCGAGTCGAGCACGCGCAAAGGGTACCGGCTGTTGCATGCGCCCAACCTTCTGACGGAACTTGAAATCAACAGCGTTCTTTCCACCGAATCGTTCGGCCGCCATATTATTTATCGCGAGACCGCGCCCTCCACGAACGCTATCGCCAAGGAAGAAGCGCGGCGCGGCGCGCCGGAAGGAACGATTGTGGTCGCCGAAGAGCAGACCGGCGGTCGTGGTCGTCTGCAGCGCGCGTGGTTTTCCCCCTATGCCAAAGGGATTTGGTTCTCGCTGATTTTGCGGCCGCATTTTTCGCCGCTCGAAGCGTCGAAGTGCACGTTGCTGGCCGCCGTCGCGCTGGTGCGCGCGTTCCATCAGGCGGGTCTTACCGAAGCGGGTATCAAATGGCCGAATGATTTGCTGGTGAAACGTCGCAAAATCGTCGGCATCCTGACGGAAATGGACGCGACGATGGAAGAGATCAATTACATCGTCATGGGGATGGGCATCAATACCGATGTCGCCCGTGTCGATTTACCGGAAGACCTGCGGGATAAAGCGACTTCGTTTTTGCTGGAAGGCGTACGTATTCCGCGTAAAGAATTGCTTAATTTGATTTTGATGGAGCTTGAAACCCTGTATGCGGAAGTGGAAACGAACGGCTTCGCTAATATTCTTGACGAATGGCGCAAATATTCGGTGACGCTCGGTCGGGATATCAATGTCATCACACCGGGTTACACCTACAGCGGTAAAGCGATCGATATCGATTCCGACGGCTGCCTCTTGGTGGAAACGGATCACGGCGTTGAACGCGTACTGGCGGGCGAAGTTTCGATTCGCTACAAAGATGAAGCGGCACAGTAAAGGAGAAACCTATGCTACTTGTCATGGACGTCGGCAATACGAATATCGTACTCGGCGTATTTGAAGGCCACGAGCTCAAGGATTCGTGGCGGATTTCTACGGATCGTTTTCGGACGACCGATGAATACGGCGTATTAATCGGTAACTTATTCCATTACAACAAGGTCAAAATGACGGATGTGAAAGCGATCATGGTATCGTCCGTTGTGCCGCCGGTCAATCCGACATTGGAACGGATGGCGCAGCGCTATTTTAACGTGCAAGCGACATTTGTCGGTCCGGGCACGAAAACCGGCATGAATATTAAATATGAAAATCCGCGGGAAGTTGGCGCCGACCGTATCGTCAACGCGGTCGCGGCGTACGAACGCTTCGGCGGACCGTTGGTGCTCATCGATTTCGGTACGGCGACGACCTATTGCGCCATTTCGGAAAAAGGCGATTACTTGGGCGGCGCGATTGCTCCCGGCGTCGGCATTTCGATGGAAGCGCTGTTCCAGCGCGCCGCGAAGTTGCCGCGTATCGAACTCAAGAAAACGGAAAGTGTCATCTGCAAAAATACGATTGCCAGCATGCAGGCCGGCGTTTTCTACGGTTATGTCGGTCAGGTGGACGGCATCGTCAATCGCATGAAGCAGGAACTGGGCGATGGTGCGGCGGTCGTAGCCACCGGCGGTTGGGCGGCGTTGATCGCGGGCGAATCGCAGACGATCGACTATGTCGCGCCGATGTTGACTTTGGAAGGGCTTTTACTCTTATATGAACGCAACAAATAACACCCCCGCTATCGGCGGCGTGACGTTGCGCAACTGCGTGGCGCTCGCGCCGATGGCGGGCGTTTGCGATCAGACGTACCGACGACTTGCGACGGCGCAGGGCGTCGGTTTCGTTTGTACGGAAATGATCAGCGCCAAAGGACTTTTATATCATAATGAAAAAACACTGCGCATGTTGGCGCTGGCGGAAGATGAGCATCCGGTCGCGGTGCAGATCTTCGGACACGTTCCGGACGAATTGGCGCAAGCGGCGCAAATCGTCGCGCAAGCGGGCGCGGATATCATTGACCTCAACATGGGCTGTCCCGTCGCGAAAGTCGTCAAAAACGGCGACGGTTCGGCGCTCCTGCGTGCCGTGCCGCAAGCGGCCGCCTGCATCGCCGCGATGGCGGACGCTGTGGACGTGCCGGTCACGGCGAAAATTCGTCTTGGCTGGGATGATGATTCCCGCAACGCCGTGACGGTGGCGCGCGCGCTGGCCGCCGCCGGCGCCGCCGCACTCACCGTGCACGGGCGCACGCGCGAACAGGGCTACAGCGGCCAAGCGGACTGGCAGGCGATCGCCGAAGTCGTCGCCGCCGTCGAAATTCCCGTCTGGGGAAACGGCGATGTGGTCGACGGGCCGAGCGCGGCCCGTCTGCTTGCGGAAACCAATGCGGCCGGCGTCGCTATCGGTCGCGCCGCCATGGGCAACCCGTTTGTTTTTCATGAAGTCACGACCTATCTGGCGACCGGTGCAGTCGTCGCGCCGCCGACGGCAACGGAACGCCTGACCATGTGTCGTCGGCACTTGCATATGCTCGCCGAAGAAAAAGGAGAAGCGGTCGCCGTTCGGCAAATGCGCACGCATGCGATCGGCTACTTGCGCGGCTTGCGCAACTCCGCCTCTTTACGACGGGAATTGATGCAGGCGGAAACGCTCGCGCGCTGGGATGAACTCCTGGCGAAAGCGCTTTCCTTTGCCGCGCTGTAGCGCATAAATGTGCGTGGACTCAGTCGGTGTACTGTGGTATAATTCAAATAATATTGTTTTTCTTAATGGTATTTATTTATATAAGTGAGGAGTTTTGGAAGATATGACGCAGGCAACGGAAGTCAGCGCTGCTTTCTTGGAAGAAATGAAAGAGGAGCTCGCTCAATTAAAATCAAAAACCCGTTTGGAAGTGGCGGAACGACTGAAGGAAGCCATCGCTCTCGGGGATTTAAGTGAAAACTCGGAATATGAAGACGCCAAAAATCAGCAGGCGTTTGTCGAAGGTCGGATCGCCGAACTGGAAGAACGCATCCGCAACGCGGTGATTATCGCCAACCCGAAAGGCAAGAAAGTATCGCTCGGCTCGGTCGTCACGATCAAAGACCAAAACGGAGAAACGCTGGAATACACGATCGTAGGCTCCGCGGAAGCGGATCCGTTTGAAGATAAAATTTCCAACGAATCCCCCGTCGGCAAAGCGCTGATCGGTAAGAAAGCCAAAGATAAAGTAACGGTGCAGGCGCCGGAGCAGGTACTCGAATACGAGATCGTTAAAGTCGTGAATACCGCCGGCAAAAAGAAAGCGTAACGCTTTCCGTAAGAGCCGCCCAAAGAAGATAAAAGCGAAAAAAATATAATTTATACTATCTTTATAATAAAGATAAAGTATAATTGGAAGCAAACAAAAGTTAACAAAAACTGAAAATTGCGAAAAAATTTGCTTATAAAGAAACCCCGCGGCCTCGCGCTCGGGGCTTCTTTTTTTATAAGTGAAGGGTTGACTTATAGATTTGCTGTATTATTCAAAACGCGCCGACCCGCCTATACTGACAGTGAGGACAATAGGTATCGATTAAGCGCGCAGTCGATGCCATGGTAAAAAATGAACAGGAGGATTGTCTTATGGCACTATTAAACGTCATCTGTAGCAAAGCAGCATACGAATGCTTTGACTTGCTTTCCGATCGTGAAGTTCTTTTTTTAGAAGATGTCATCGAAAATTTCGAGGTGGATTTAACTTCGGCGGCGGTCGTGATCGTCACCGAGGATGAAACGAATTGTCTGCAACAATTCATCGATTCGGCGTTGAATATTCCGATGTTCGTCATCTGTACGCGTCGGGACACTCAAATTCCGCTGGATCTCCTGGCGGCCGGCGTTCACGTTATGGACGTCAACGAATTTGATCGCGACCTGTTCGGACGTCAGATCGAACAGGCGGCCAAAGATTATGAAAAAGAAGTTTTACCCCCGTTCTTCCGTGAAATGACCGAATATGTGGGAAGCGGTAACATGACGCTGGCGACGCCGGGGCACCATGGCGGTCAGTTCTTCCGTAAACATCCGGCCGGACGTGCCCTTTACGACTGGTTCGGTGAAAATATGTTTCGCTCCGATATGAGCTCGTCCGACGTACGCATGGGCGATCTTCTGATTCACGAAGGGGCGCCGGCGGAAGCGGAAAAACACGCGGCGAAAGTATTTAACGCCGACACGACTTACTTCGTCATGAACGGCACGTCGACGGCCAATAAAGTCGTCATCAACGCGCTCTTGCATCCGGGCGATGTCGTATTGTTCGACCGTAACAACCACAAATCCGTGCACCACGGCGCGTTGGTACAGGTCGGCGCGAAACCGGTTTATTTGGAAACCGGACGCAACCCGTTCGGCTTTATCGGCGGCGTGGATGAACATTGCTTTGAAGAAGACTATCTGCGCGCGGAAATCGCCAAAGTCGATCCGGAAAAAGCCAAGGCGAAACGCCCGTTCCGTTTGGCGTTGATCCAGCTCGGCACCTATGACGGCACGATTTATAACGCGCGTCAGGTCATCGACCGCATCGGTCACCTGTGCGACTACATTCTTTTCGACTCCGCTTGGGTCGGTTATGAACAATTTATTCCGATGTTGCGCGACTGCAGCCCGCTGCTTTTGGAACTCGGACCGGATGATCCGGGCGTCCTGGTCACGCAGTCGGTACATAAACAGCTCGCCGGCTTCTCGCAGGCCTCCCAAATTCATAAAAAAGACAGTCACATTAAAGATCAGCCGCGGTACTGCAACGACGACTGCTTCAACAACGCATTTATGTTGCACGCGTCGACCTCGCCGTTCTACGCGATTTTCGCCTCGCTGGACGTCAACGCGAAGATCCACGAAGGCAAAGCGGGCCGCAAATTGTGGGCCGATACCGTTAAACTCGGCATTGATATCCGCAAAGAAATCATCAAAAACTGTCACTATTTCAAGCCGTTCATTCCGGAAACAATTGACGGCAAAGCGTGGAAAGATTACGACACCGATACCATCGCCAATGACGTCCGCTTCTTCCGCATGAACCCGAAAGACAGCTGGCACGGCTTTGAAGCGTACGGTGAAAATCAGTACGTCATTGATCCGTGCAAGTTGCTCCTCTATACGCCGGGCATCAATAAAAAAACGTGGGAATATGAAGACTTCGGTATTCCGGCGGGATTGCTTTCGAACTACCTGCGCGAACACGGCATGACACCGGAAAAGAGCGATTTGAACTCGATTCTCTTCCTGCTTACGCCGGCGGAAACCTATACGAAGATGCAGAACCTGATTTCACTCCTCGTGCGGTTTGAAACCTGTCTGGACGAAGATCTGCCGCTTTCGCAGGTATTGCCGAAGATTTATAAACAAAACGAAGCCCGTTACAAAGGCTACACCATTCGACAACTCTGCCAGGAAATGCACGAGTTCTACAAATCGCGCCGCGTCAACATTCTGCAGAAACGTTTGTTCCGCAAAGAATACCTGCCGGAAGTCGCGATGAGCGCGAAAGACGCGAACTATGAATTCGTCGCGGGCAACTGGGAAAAAGTGACCCTCGATAAGATCAAAGGCCGCGTAGCTTTGGAAGGCGCGTTGCCGTACCCGCCGGGAATCATCACGATTGATCCGGGCGAACGCTGGGGCGATACCGTCATCGAATATTTCCGTGCCTTGGAAGATACGATCAATCTGTTACCGGGATTTGCCGGTGAAATTCAGGGCGTGCACTTCGCTGAAATCGACGGTAAAACACGCGCGGTAGCGTATGTTTTGAAAGACGAAAGCGTCATTCAAAACGCGGATAGTAAAACGGCCGCGAAAAAGACAAAAAAATAATCGCCCGAGTGGCGGTGATATCTAAAAGGATGCGATCACTATGTCACAAGAAACAAAAAAAATGGGCGTCGTTCAGCTGACTATTATTACGGCGGTTAACATGATGGGCTCCGGCATCATCATGTTGCCCGCCAAGCTGGCGTCCGTTGGTACGATGTCGATCCTCTCCTGGCTGGTGACGGCGGTAGGGTCGATGTGTTTGGCTTACTGTTTTGCCCAATGTAGCATGTTCAGCAGAGAACAGGGCGGCATGGGCGGCTACGCTGACAACGCGTTCGGCAAGGCCGGCAATTTTATTTGCAACTATACGTATTCGTTTTCATTGATTATCGCCAACGTCGCGATTGCGATTTCCGCGGTCGGCTACGGCACGGAATTTATGGATATGAAACTGTCTGCCTTGGGCGTTGGGATTGCAGCGATCGCGACGCTTTGGGTGACGGCAGTACTGAATTTCGGTGGCGCCGGCATTACCGGCAAAATCGGTTCCGTTACCGTTTGGGGCGTAATTATTCCGGTCGTCGGCATCAGTCTGATCGGCTGGTTCTGGTTTGACCCGACGCTCTATATCAACTCATGGAACCCGCACGGACTGCCTTTTATGGAAGGAGTCAGCGAGTCGATTACGCTAACCCTCTGGTCGTTCTTGGGTTTGGAATCCGCATGCGCCAACAGCGACGCGGTGGAAAATCCGGAAAAGAACGTACCGATTGCGGTGTTGGGCGGCACGCTGGGAGCAGCGATCGTCTACATTGCCTCGACCAATGTGATGGCGGGGATAGTGCCGGTTGATCAGTTGGCTGCTTCCAACGCACCGTTCGGTTTTGTCTTTGCGCATATGTTCAGTCCGATCGTCGGCAAGATCGTCATGGGTCTGATGTCGCTCGCCTGCATCGGTTCGCTTTTGGGCTGGCAGTTCACGACCGCGCAGGTATTGAAGTCGTCGGCGGACGTCGGCTACTTCCCGCATGTTTTCTCGAAAGTCACGCGCGCCAATGCGCCGGTCGCGGGCATGATCATCATGACGATTATCGAAACCGTCATCGCGTTTACGACGATTTCCCCGAGTCTGATGGAACAGTTCAGCGCGATCGTCGATCTCGCGGTCGTCACCAATCTCGTTCCGTATGTGCTTTCGATGGCCGCCTTGCCGGTTATTTTGCATAAAGCGGGCGTGTCGAAACAAAAACAGATGACCACGTACGTGGTTAACCTCATTGCTACCGCGTACAGCTTCTACGCCCTGTATGCCTGCGGCGAATTCGCTCTGGCTTACGGCGGTCTGGTCACCTTCTTAGGCTGGACATTTTATGGCTTTGTCGCCAAGCGATTCGAAGTTGGTCAAACGAAAGAAAAAATGACGGCAACTCAAGTGTAATTCATCATCTAGCGGTTGTCTTGTTTAAAACCAGCAATTTCGATACAATTACATCGTGAGATAACAAGCTATTCGAACAGGTGGAGGATACCTCCACCTTGTTCTTGCATTGGGGGATTACGATGAATCTGGATTTTTATCGCAACTTTGTTATTGTGGCGGAATCCTATACCGTAAGTGAAGCCGCGCGACGTTTGAATATCGCGCAGCCGGCCTTGTCAGCGCAAATTAAAAGACTGGAGTCGTATTACGGCGTTCAACTGATTAAAACGAGACAGGGCAGTCGTCACTTGGAGTTGACGGCCGCCGGTGAACTTTTATATCGGCGGATGCGCCATATTTTGAATGCGACGGATGTACTGCGGACCGACCTGAAAATGGTCGCTTTCAATGAATTGGAAACGGTCGCGATCGGCACGGTGCCGGATCTTTCCATGGCCGTGGGGGAGTATGTCACCGACTTTGTGGAACAACACCCGGATCGTCGTTGGCGCATCATGGTCAACGATCTCGCTACGCTCGCCGAGCACTTGGAACGCGGTGAAATTCATTGCATCATGACACCGTTCGCCGCGTCGCAGGCGTTTATGTATACATTGGAAGGTGCTTTTACGAGACCGATTTACGCGATCGGGGAAAAGGATCATCCGCTACTGAAAGATAAACAACACGTGCGGATGGCGTCGTTGACCAAGGATCCGATTTGCTTGGCGACGGAATTGGAAGACGGATTTTTCCGCGGCTGTCGTGAAGAACATGTCGAAATTCCCGTTGGGATACGCTGCACATCGACGGCGACGGTGGTCGATGTGGCCTTGCGTTGCCATCGGATCGCGGTCATCGCGGGCGACGTGTCGCCGTGGCTGGCGCCCTACGTTACGGCGGTTCCGTTGCGTAGCAAGTACCTGCGAGCGGAGCATTACGTCTATACGCAAAAAGGGTCGGAGAACCCGAAAGTTATGCGTCAATTTCTTGATTATCTCAAGGCGAGGAAGGACTACCAACCTGATTTCCCACGTTCCGAGATGTCTGCGGAGGGTTGACACTCGAAAAACGGTTTGCTATAATTCTTGTTAATAAATTAAATTGACAACCATTGGGGGGTCCGGTATGGAAGGGCAATTCGGCGCGGTATACTTACATTGCGTGCAGCCATTAGCGCCGGCACGCCGTGTGATCCTGCCGCGTAAGGCGACAGATGCCAAACCGACGTTTCGTCGGTAAAATACTTTTCTGCACATACAAAGAAAATTCATAACGGCTATGTCGACTTAAAGGGAGAGAATAACATGGATAACGCACAACACGAACATGGTTCCGAACTAGAACAACTGCGCGAAGGCGAATCGGAGCAGATGCAGATCCGCCGTGAAAAGCTGCAAAAGATTTACGATTTAGGAGTGACGCCGTTTGGTCAGAAATTTGACTGGACGCATCATAATCAGCAGATCATTGACGAATTTGCGGAACTGGAAGAACAGGAAGTCGCGATTGCCGGTCGTATCATGGCGCTCCGCGATCACGGCAAAACGGCGTTCCTGAATCTGCGCGACTTCACGGGCGACATTCAAGTCTACTTACGCCAGGATGAAGTATCCGAGCTCGAATACCAACTGTTTCAATTGCTGGATATCGGTGATATCGTCGGAATTAATGGCAAGGTCTTCAAAACGCACAAGGGTGAAATCACCGTGCGCGTGGAAAAACTGACCTTGCTTTCCAAAGGTCTGCGCCCGTTGCCGAACAAATGGCAGGGCTTGAAGGATCCGGAAATCCGTTACCGTCAACGTTATGTCGACCTGATCATGAACCCGCAAGTGCGTGACACTTTCAAAAAGCGTTCGCAGATTATCAATTGTATTCGCGAATGGCTCACCGATCACGGTTTCATGGAAGTCGAAACGCCGATGATGCAGACGATCTACGGCGGCGCCGCCGCGCGTCCGTTCATCACGCACCACAACGCGCATAACATGGATGTGTACATGCGGATCTCGCCGGAATTGTACCTGAAGAGATTGGTTGTCGGCGGTTTCGAACGCGTCTTTGAAATCAACCGCAACTTCCGCAACGAAGGTATCGACAACCGTCACAACCCGGAATTCACGATGCTGGAAACGTACCAGGCGTACGGCAACTTTGAAGACGCCATCTACCAGACGGAACAAATCGTTTCCTACTGCGCGCAGAAGGTACTCGGCACGATGAAAATTAACTATCAGGGGACGGAAATCGATCTCACCCCGCCGTGGAACCGCATGACCATGCCGGAAGCGGTCAAGAAATTCTCGGGTGAAGACTTCGACCAGGTAGAAACAATTGAAGAAGCGCGCGCGATCGCGGATCGCCTCGGTGCGGAATACACGGAACATGACGGCATCGGCAAGATCCTGAACGCGTGCTTTGAAGAAGTGGCGGAAGAAAAACTGATTCAGCCGACCTTTATTTTCGGTCACCCGCTGGAAATCTCGCCGCTCGCGAAACAAAATAAAGAAAACCCGTCGATTACCGACCGCTTTGAAGCTTTTATCTTCGGTCGCGAACTCGCCAACGGTTACTCCGAATTGAATGACCCGATCGATCAGCGCGGACGCTTTGAGCAGCAAATGCGTGAATTCGAAATGGGCGATGACGAAGCCCATCAGATGGACGAAGACTTCGTCACCGCATTGGAATATGGCTTACCGCCGACTGGCGGTTTGGGTATCGGGATTGATCGCATGATTATGTTCCTGACGGATGCCGCATCCATTCGCGATGTCATTCTGTTCCCGCTGATGCGTCCGGAAGAGGGACGCGCCGGACACGGTGACAAAGCGGACGAAGCAGCGGAAAACGAAGAAAAATAAAAGCGATATAACCAAAAAAGAGACCCTGCGGGGTCTCTTTTTTAGCGCAGAAACAAATTATGTATAGTAAAAATATATAAGTTAATCATAAATTAATAAAAATATAAGATTTATTATGCATAAAATGCATAATGGAAAGATCGGGAATGTAAAAATAAAATTATAAAAACATATAGATATATTAAAAATGTTTTTTGTGATTTTTAATACATCCGCTGAAAAATACCCGCCGAACCTTGTATAAGACTTGTATAAGAGATGTTTTGAAGATTATAAAATAATTGTTGAGGTTGTTTGCAAAATTTAAAAATTATCAATAAACATTTCATTTAAAACCAAAATAAATCTGACCGATCTGTTTTGGGTGAAAATCTATGAATATTATGAAATTGACAGCCTTTGAATCGGAGGAATATAATGATGTTGAACAACGGGTGAAAGCCGCAAACACCCGTGTGGCACGTAACGATGTTTTTTTATGCACCTTAGGTGGTCAGAATTGAATAATGAGCCGGGACAGAATCGCTCGACGATCTGCCGGGTGAATGCAAATCGCCGAGCGGGGAAACCGGTTCGGCAGGCTGATGTACATCATCGTTGTGCTAATGCCGTTTTTTTGTGGCTATGACATTTATTGTCTAAGTAAGAAGACTGGGAGGTCTTAATAATGAAGCATCTGAAAGTGGGTTACAGTCCGCTCGCAGAACAATACTTTGACTTGGCGATCGGCCGGGAAAAAGTTTGTCTCGACAATACGGACTTCACTGATGTTGCGGTAGCCGTTATTACGGATCAGGAAATGGACTACCTCGACAAAGTGAAAGAAACGGGATTCAATATTCCGGTGATCGCCGTATTGACGGAAGGAAAAGCGCTCGACTTACAATACATGGGCCAAATTGACCATGTCATCGACGCGGCGAACACGGACACCAAACGCGGTTACTACAGCCGCCAGGTTGAACAGGCTGCAGCGGCGTACGAAGAAGACGTATTACCGCCTTTCTTCCGTTCGTTGGCTGACTATGTGGCAGCCGGCAAATCGCAGTTTGACTGCCCGGGCCATCAGGGTGGTATGTTCTACCGTAAAATGCCCGCAGGCCGTGCTTTCTTTGATTTCTTTGGCGAAAACGTATTCCGCGCCGACCTTTGCAACGCCGACGTTAAGTTGGGCGACCTCTTGATTCATGAAGGTCCGGCTTTGGATGCGCAGCAGCACGCAGCGCAGGTCTACAATGCGGACAAAACGTACTTCGTTTTGAACGGTACGTCGTCCTCCAATAAAGTCGTATTGAACGCTTTGCTCGCCCCCGGCGACTTGGTTCTCTATGACCGCAACAACCACAAATCGATTAACCACGGCGCTTTGGTTCAGGCCGGCGCGACTCCGGTATACCTGGAAACCGCTCGTAACCCGTTCGGTTTCATCGGCGGTATTCTGGAAGGCTGCTTCGATGAAAAGAAACTCCGCGAACTCGCTGCCGAAATGGACCCGAAAAAAGCGAAAGAAAAACGCCCGTTCCGTCTGGCGGTGATCCAGCTCGGTACCTATGACGGCACGATCTACAACGCGAAACAGGTCATTGAAAAGATCGGTCACCTCTGCGACTACATTCTCTTTGACTCCGCTTGGGTAGGTTATGAACAGTTCATTCCGATGATGCGCGACTGCAGTCCGATGCTCTTGGAACTCGGTCCGGATGATCCGGGTATCTTCGTAACCCAATCTGTCCACAAACAACAGGCCGGCTTCTCGCAGACCTCGCAGATCCACAAAAAAGACAGCCATATCAAAGGTCAGGATCGTTACTGCCCGCATAAACGCTTGAACAACGCGTTCATGATGCACGCCTCGACCTCGCCGTTCTATCCGATGTTCGCGTCCTTGGACGTCAACGCGAAAATGGCTGACGGCGAAGCAGGCAAACGTCTTTGGGTCGAAGCCGTTAAACTCGGTATCGAAACCCGTAAAGCGATTTTACGCAGCTGCAAAATGATCAAACCGTTCGTTCCGCCGACAGTCAACGGCAAACCGTGGGAAGACGGCGACACCGAAGACATGGCGAACAACCTGGACTACTTCCGTTTCGTTCCGGGGGAACGTTGGCACTCCTTCGACGGTTACGGCAAAGGCCAGTACTTCGTCGATCCGATGAAACTGCAGTTGACCACGCCGGGTATTAACGCGGAAGACGGCACCTATGAAGACTTCGGTATTCATGCCAACATTCTCGCGAACTACCTCCGTGAAAACAACATCATTCCGGAAAAATGCGACTTGAACTCGATTCTGTTCCTCTTGACGCCGGCGGAAACGCAGACCAAAATGCAGAACCTCGTAGCGCAAATCGCTCGCTTCGAACGCTTGATCGAAGAAGATGCGCCGATGCAGGATGTATTGCCGACCATCTACTACAACAATATCGACAAATACAAAGGTTACACGATTCGTCGTCTCTGCCAGGAAATGCAGGACTTCTACAAAGAACGTAACGTGAAAGAACTGCAGAAACGTTTGTTCCTGAAAGACTACTTCCCGGAATATGTCAATACGCCGTATAAAGCGAACCTCGAATTCGTTCGCAACCATGGTGAATTGGTACCGGTTGACGAAATCGAAGGCCGCATCGCCCTTGAAGGTGCGTTGCCGTACCCGCCGGGAGTTCTGACGGTCGTTCCGGGTGAACGCTGGAGCGCTACCGCGCAGAAATACTTCCTCGCGCTGAACGAAGGCATCAACCAGTTGCCGGGCTTCGCGCCGGAAATCCAGGGCGTATACCTGGAAACCGAAGACGGTAAGAAACGTGCTTACGGTTATGTATTGAAGAAAGAATACGAAGAAGAATTCGCGAAAGCGTAATTCGATTGTATTTGTAACACCTGCTTTCAGACACGGTGTGCCGGGCGGACTCGGCACACCGTAATGGAAGGCGGGTATTGAGGAGAGTGTTTTTATAATGGCAGATGGCTCACAAAATAAGATGAGCGTTGTCCAGCTGACAATTTTGACAGCTGTCAACATGATGGGGTCCGGTATTATTATGTTACCGACCAAGCTTGCGCAAGTAGGCACCATGTCCATTTTGAGCTGGGTCGTGACAGCGGTCGGTTCGATGTGCTTGGCGTATGCGTTTGCTAAATGTGGTATGTACACCCGCCGTGGCGGCGGTATGGGCGGCTACGCTGAATATACGTTCGGCAAAGCCGGTTCCTTTATGGCGAACTACACTTACGGTGTATCGCTCTTGATTGCCAACATCGCGATTGCGATTTCGGCCGTTGGTTACGCGCAGGAATTTATGGAAGTGCAGTTGTCTTCCGTAGCCGTTGGCATGTGGACGATCGCAACACTTTGGTTGGCGACAGTCATGAACTTCGGCGGTGCGAAATACACCGGGCGAGTTTCTTCGGTTACCGTTTGGGGCGTTATTATCCCGGTACTCGGCATTTCCGTTCTCGGTTGGTTCTGGTTCAACCCGTCGACCTATACGGAAGCTTGGAACCCGCACAACGTGCAATTCTTTGATGGTTTAACACAGTCGATCGCGATGACATTGTGGGCCTTCCTCGGCATGGAATCGGCAAGCGCCAACTCCGAAGCCGTTGAAAACCCGGAAAAGAACGTGCCAATCGCTTGCTTAGGCGGTACGTTGGGCGCAGCTATCATTTACATCTTGTCCACCAACGTTATGGCCGGTATCGTTCCGAACGCGGAACTTGCGATGTCTTCGGCGCCGTTCGGCTTGGCATTCGCGACGATGTTCACCCCGACAGTAGGTAAAATCGTCATGGGTCTCATGGTAATGTCTTGTTTCGGTTCGCTCTTGGGTTGGCAGTTCACGATCGCTCAGGTATTCAAAACCTCGTCGGACGAAGGCTACTTCCCGAAACTGTTCAGCAAAGTTACTTCCTATGGCGCACCGATCGTCGGCATGATCACGATCACCGTCATTCAGTCGCTCCTGTCGTTAATGACGATCAGCGACGCGCTGTATGAACAGTTTGAAACGCTGGTTAACTTGGCGGTTGTTACGAACATCATCCCGTACCTGCTCTCGATGGCGGCTCTGGTCGTTATTCAGAAAGCGGCGGGTCATTACAGCGGAACGACCACCTTCATCGCGCTCCTTGGTTCGTTGTACAGCTTCTATGCGCTGTATTCTTCGGGCTTCGACTCGATGACTTACGGTTCGCTCGTTACCTTCTTCGGTTGGACGCTCTACGGTTTCGTTTCGGAACGTTTCGACCTGATGGATTCCATTTACTGGAACCGTGAAGAAGATAAACGCACGGGCCGTGTCGATGAGGACGCGCAGAAACTCTACGCGGCGCACCAAGCCAAATTGGATAGCGAAGCGCATGTATCGCATGAATATGATCCGGCGATGAAAAGCGAAACTAAATAATGAATAAAGAAAAGAAGTCGCGCGAGCGGCTTCTTTTTTATTGTGTAAAACTTTTGTTTTTCCGGCGTCGCAAAATAAAAAAATTATCGACAGTATGGATTCCCGACCGTTTGAAAAGCCGAGCTCGCTCCCGATCTCTTCCGCATTGTTTTATCTGAGAATTTGTTATAATAAAAACAAAGAGGGAGATCATGCGAGAAGAACGTCAAAACCGTCTCATCAAAAAACGCAATATCGTTTTGATCGGCTCTATGGGCACGGGGAAAAGCCATGTCGGGCGGATGCTGGCGCGGGAGTTGGGCTGGCAGTTCATCGACACGGATCGCTTTTTGGAGCGTGAACGCGGCATGTCGCTGGCGGAACTCGGCGCGACACTCGGCGCGGACGCGTTGCGACAGGCGGAAGCCGAGGTCATTGAGCGCGTGCGCCGCTACCATCATGCGATCATCGCGGTCGGCGGCAACTTCGTGTTGGAAGAGGGCATGTTTGAACGTCTGCGCGAATATGGCGTAGTTGTTTTGTTGTACGCGAAAACATTTCGCATCATTGAGCGCGTAGCTCGCAAGCAGGGCAAACGCCCGACCATTGATTACGATAATTTGGCCGGTTGCGTCGCCGACTTGAATCGCGCCTGGTACGGTTGGCACGAACGCGCCGACTGCTCGGTGAATACCACGTATCGGACACCGACGCGCTTGGCGTATGCGATCCGTCGCTACCTGCATCGGGCGCCGTTTCGTTTCCTGACGCGACGCGGCAAAGAGCGACATAAAACGCGACGAAAGGGGTATAGTTATGGTAAGAAAAGTAGCCGTTCTGACCAGTGGCGGCGACGCGCCCGGCATGAACGCCGCGCTTCGAGCGGTCGTGCGGGCGGCGATTTATAGAGATTGGAACGTCGTCGGCATTCGGCGCGGCTATGCGGGGCTGTTGGAAGAAGATTACCTGCCGTTATTTCGTCGTTCCGTCGGCGGCATCATTCACCGCGGCGGCACGATGCTGCGCACCGCGCGCAGTCCCGAATTTAAAGAACCGATCTGCCAAAAACAGGCGCTTGATTTTTTGGAACGCATCAACGTCGACGGCCTGATCGTGATCGGCGGCGACGGCTCGTTACAGGGCGCCGCGTCATTATCGGCGCAGGGCTTGCCGACCGTGACCATACCCGCGACCATTGATAACGACATGGCGGGAACGGAAGACACCATCGGTTTTGATACCGCCGTCAATACGATCGTGCATGCGGTGAACGCCATTCGCGACACCGCTTTTTCGCATGAACGGATTGCCGTCATCGAGGTCATGGGACGTTCCCGCGGCCATTTGGCATTGACTGCGGCGGCCGCGTGCGGCGCGGAAGCGGTACTCGTGCCGGAACTTCCCGTCAGCATGGACGCCCTTGTGGAGCGTTTGCAAACCTGCCGCTACAACGGCAAGCATGACGGCATCGTCATTGTCGCCGAAGGCGCGGCCAAAGGCGCGGATGTGGCGCAAGCCATCAGCGAGCGCACCGCCTTTGAACCGTCCGTCACCGTGCTCGGATATATCCAGCGTGGCGGCGCGCCGAGCGCGCATGACAGCATCTTGGCCGGCCGTTTGGGCGCGGCGGCCGTCACCGCCTTGGAAGGAAACGATACCGCCCATCTGATCGCCAGTCGCGCGCAGAATATCGTGGCCGTTCCCTACGCAGAATTATCACAAACTAAACGTGAGCTGGATATGGAATTGTACCAGCTTGTCCATGAATTGAGTATGTAAAAGAATCGAGAGAACATGAAAAAAATAAACGCTGTTCCCGTCGCGCTCGGTCGCGACTACCCGATCACCATTCATGATCTGGGCAGTCACGGCGAGGGCGTCGGTCGTTATGAAGGATTCACCGTATTCGTTGCCGGCGCTTTGCCCGGCGAAACCGTGCGGGCGACCATCCTCACACTGAAAAAGAAATACGCCGTCGGCGATTTGCGCGAAATCATCACCGCGTCACCCGATCGCGTCACGCCACCGGAAGGTTACTATCCCCAAGTCGGGATCTATCCGCTGGTCACGTGGGGTTATGAAGCGCAGTTGCGCTGGAAACGCGCGCGCGTCGCGCACTTGCTGACGCATATCGGCGGCATCGATGTCGCCGTCGAACCCGTCATCGGCATGGCGGATCCCTTCCATTATCGGAATAAAATTCAAGTCCCCGTCGGCTTGCGCGACGGTCGCCCCGCGATCGGCTTTTATGAACGCCAAAGCCACGATATTGTCGATATGACCACTTGCCTCTTGCAGGACCCCGCGACCAATCGCCTGCTCGCCGCCGTGCGCAAAATCCGCGCGGAACTTTCGACCGAACCCTATGACGAACGCACCGGCACCGGCGTACTGCGGCATGTCGTCGGCCGCACCGGCGAGGGCGGCAAAGTAATGGCGATCCTCGTCACCGCCACGCGCGAATTGCCGGACAAGGAACGTTGGATCGAACGCTTGCGCGAAGAAGTGCCCGAACTCGTATCGCTTTACCAAAATATTCAAAAAGAACGCACCAACGTCATTTTAGATAAAACCATGAAACACTTGTGGGGGCATGAAGTGCTCGCCGCGATCATCGGCGATTTGCGCTTCGCCTTGTCGCCGGGCTCCTTCTTTCAAGTGAACCCCGTACAGACGCGAGTACTCTATGAAACCGCCTTGCAAGCGGCGCAGCTGACTGGGCAAGAAACCGTCATCGACGCCTACTGCGGCACCGGCACCATCTCGCTCTTTCTCGCGCGCCGGGCGAAGCGCGTCATCGGCGTAGAAAAATTCGCGCCCGCCGTCAAAGACGCCCGCAACAACGCCCGCTTAAACGGTTTGGAAAACGCGTCATTCATCGCCGGCGATACCGCGGAAATTTTACCCCAACTCGCCGCGCAGGGCGTCACACCCGAGGTCATCGTCATGGATCCGGCGCGTGCCGGTTGCGATGAAAAAGTGCTCGCGACCGTCGCCGACTGGCAACCGAGCCGCATCGTCTACGTCTCCTGCAACCCCGCCACCTTGGCGCGTGACGCGGCGTACCTCGCCGCCCGCGGCTATGCCGTCACCTATGTGCAACCCGTCGACATGTTCCCGCACACCACGCACATCGAAACGGTGGCGTTATTGTCTCGCCGTACTGACGAAGCTCATACCGGTTGAAATAACAAAAGAGGAATGTAGTATCCCAGCTGGAAAAGTGGTACAATCACAGACCAGAAGTAGGTGTGGGTTTTACTAGGAAGGAGACAGCCGATGGATTTGGAGCGCTCTGATTTGCGATTGGGAAGACCTTTGTAACAGAGATATATTTTGATAAAAAGAGCAAGGATACATTTCAAGATAAGCTGTTAAAGGTAGTGCAATCGGAACGGAAAGAATGAAAAATAGCTTGCTTAGTATTAACATTTTCAATTTTTTCAATATCTAGTTCTATGCAACCCTTAATACGTTTGATGATATGTGTAAAACTATGAGTTGTAAAAGAAAAAATTACTTGAAAAACCATGCAAAATGTTGTAATATTAAGTAAAACTTAAAAAAGATAGGAGATGATGGAATGGGACTGTTTGGTTTATTTGGAGGCAAGAAAACGATTGAGTTAGATAAAGCAAAAAACGATGAAAACAAAAATCGCATGAGAGAAATTTTTGATAATAAAGTAGATAATGGTTCGGAATATAAAATAGTTTACGCTTACTCAGAAGATATAGGCGGAGCAAATTTTGCAGTACTTCGTACTGTTTCCTATAAGTACAGAAGTTTTATACTGGGCTATAAGGAAAATGATTTAAGTTTAGTCTTTCTTGAAGTGAGCCCTGATTTAAATCAGGTTGGAGAAGCACTTTTGTATAAACCACAAGATGTAAAGAAAACCAATTTTACAAAGATGGTAGGTGCATATTATCTACAGTATGGAAGTTCATTCAAGAAAGAATTTTTCAACTTTTTCGTTCCTGAGACTATTGATGATATAGTTAACCATGATTGGTATGATGAAGATACTTTTGTCTACATTGACCAAAGAGAAATACATGACAGCTGGGTGGATTTTTGGAATAAATTTTGTAAATAAACGGTAATGTATTATGTATATGTTACCAAATTATATTTTGGCTTTTATATTTACAGTATTCCTAATATATAGTTTTGTAAATATTAAAATCAAAAAAGCTAAGGTTAGCAACGGCTGTCTTTATGGCATAGGGGTTTTTGTTGCAATATTATTACTTGGAATGTCTATTTATGGAATAATATTTAATATTCCATTAGGACAAGTGCAACTAATGATAGAAAATAGCTTCAAATAAGGAAATATAGATTTGAGAAACAGTAGATCGAAAGGTTTACTGTTTTTTTGTTGCTTAGAATTTGAAAGGGAGGAAAACAGAAAATGAAAAACATAGACGAAAAAATTTTAATGGCAGAAGAAGAAATTAAGCGGTTACAAAACAAAAGAAAAAAACTCATCAGTCAGCAGAAACAGGAGGAGAGAAAAAAGAGAGATAGACGGCTTTATGAAAATGGTTTGTTCAATATACACCTGATAAAAAAACGCCCCGCCACGTATGGCAAGGGCTTGTTCTTTAACTACATTACAATAGAAAGTTATGTTATTTCAATATCTTGCAGAAATAAAATTTGTATGCGATAAAAAAGCGCTCGCGACCGTCGCCGACTGGCAACCGAGCCGCATCGTCTACGTCTCCTGCAACCCCGCCACTTTGGCGCGTGACGCGGCGTACCTCGCCACCCGCGGCTATGCCGTCACCTATGTAAGCCCGTCGACATGTTCCCGCACACCACGCACATCGAGACGGTAGCTCTTTTGTCCAAACTCGATGTCGATAAGCACATAAGTGTTGAAATTGAGCTGGATGAGATGGATTTGACAAGTGCGGAGAGCAAAGCAACATATGCTCAAATCAAAGAATATGTTTGGAATAAATTTCAATTAAAAGTTTCAACATTATATATTGCACAGATAAAAAGGAAATGTGGAATAGAATTACGAGAACATTACAACAAGTCAAAAAAGGAGAAACAAATTATTCCACAGTGTACACCTGAAAAAGAAGAAGCCATCATGGATGCTTTGAGACACTTCAAAATGATTTAATACTAATATAAACAGTCAATTAAGAGTTAGGTTCTCTTGATTGGCGGTTTTTGCATTGACTTTTACATGATTTATACATATGATATTATCAAAAATGTTGTTTATAAGGTTATTGATAAGGAGTTGACCACATGAGTGATGTAATAAGCTGTTAGATGAAGCTATTAAAGAAACCGAAAACTTGTACGAAGGAGAAGTCTTTATTTTTAAGGATTTGTTTAAAGGATATGTATGGAACAGGATACCGAGAAAGGACTGTACTAATATCTTAGTAGATGTTTTTGAGATATTTTAAATAATATAAAAACACTTGAATAAATGCTCATATAACTATTGACACAAGAGAAAAACAATAACATAATAAATATACAACATATGAATACTTGTCCAAGTATTCATATGAAATGATTTAAAAAGAGGTGATAATATGACTAAAAAATTTAATTCAATTGAAAGATGTGACTGCAATGTAATTCATGAGGATATTGTAAATCAAGTTAGAGATAAAATGCCTCAAGAAGAAAGCCTTTATGATCTAGCAGAATTATTTAAAGTATTTGGAGATTCAACACGAATCAGGATATTATGGGCTTTACATGAAGCTGAAATGTGTGTTTGTGATATCGCTGTATTACTTAACATGACACAATCAGCAATTTCCCATCAGCTGAGAGTCTTAAAACAAGCTAATTTAGTGAAAAACAGAAAAGAAGGCAAAGTAGTATATTATTCATTAGTTGATGATCATGTAAGAGAAATATTTGACCAAGGTCTAATTCATATCAACGAGAAGTAGTAATGCGGTAGAATAGAATATTTTTTGAAGATATTTGGGCATATATTTAAGTCTTCTTTTCAAATGAGCAATGCTTCAAGAAAATTTGAAAAAGACTTTTAGTATTCAAAATAAAATTACAAATAATATTTAGGAGGATTTAATAATGAAAAAGAAATTTATACTTGAAGGTTTAGATTGTGCAAATTGCGCGGCAAAAATGGAAAAGGCTATTAATGAGCTTGATGGAGTGAAAGAAGCTACTGTTAACTTTATGACCACAAAACTCGTTATTGATGGTGAGGATGAAAAAATGCCAACAATAATAGCAGAGGCCGAAAAAATAGTTAAAAAAATCGAACCCGATACAACTATGAAAAAGGCTTAAAGGAGGCTATTTAGTATGACAAAACGACTATGGCGAATAATTATTGGTGCAGCCGTGTTAGCTACAGCAGTATTGCTTAGTTTAAATAACGAATGGTTACAGATTGCTCTCTTTATAATAAGTTACATTATTGTAGGTGGAGATGTTGTAAAAAGAGCTGTAAAAAATATTTTTAAAGGTCAAGTTTTCGATGAAAATTTTTTATTGAGTATTGCAACAATTGGTGCATTTTTTATTGGTGAGTATCCTGAAAGTGTTGCAGTTATGCTGTTTTATCAAGTTGGAGAACTGTTTCAAAGCTATGCAGTTGGCAAGTCGAGAAAGTCAATTGCAAGCCTTATGGATATTCGACCAGATTATGCAAATGTTAAAAAAGGTGATGAACTTGTCAAAGTTGACCCAGATGAAGTACAAATTGGAGATATTATTGTAATTAAAGCAGGAGAAAAAATTCCTCTTGATGGCAAGGTAATTGAGGGAAGTTCAATGATTGATACATCGGCACTAACAGGCGAATCTGTTCCTCGTGAAGTAGAAGTTGGAAGTGATATCCTAAGTGGGTGCATCAACATTAATGGGGTTATTACAGCAGAGGTTACCAAGGAATTTGGAGAATCTACTGTAAGTAAAATTCTTGATTTAGTTGAAAATGCAAGTAGTAAAAAATCCAATTCAGAACAATTTATTACGAAGTTTGCGAGATATTATACACCGGTTGTGGTTATAATTGCAGTTTTTCTAGCTATTATACCACCTCTTGTTATAGACGGGGCGACTTTTAGTGATTGGATATATAGAGCACTAGCATTCCTTGTGGTATCCTGTCCGTGTGCTTTAGTTATTTCAATTCCTTTGAGTTTCTTCGGTGGAATAGGTGGAGCCTCAAAAAAAGGTGTTTTAGTCAAGGGTAGTAATTATTTAGAGGCATTAGCAGAAACTGAAATTGTTGTTTTTGATAAAACTGGAACACTAACGAAAGGTGTATTTAATGTACAGGAAATTCATCCAGAAGGAGTTTCCAAAGAAGAGCTACTAGAATTAACTGCACATGCGGAAAGCTATTCCAATCATCCGATTTCACTTTCACTGAAACGTGCATATAGCAAAGAAATAGACAATGGACGTATTTCAGATGTAGAAGAGATATCAGGTCATGGTGTTATTGCAACAGTAGATGGCAAAAAGGTTATGGCAGGAAATATCAAACTTATGAAAATGATGGATATCCCTTATTTCAAGGGAGAGCTGATCGGTACTATTGTACATGTTGCTGTTAATAACAAATATATAGGTTACATTGTAATTGCCGATGAGGTAAAGGAAGATTCAGCACAAGCAATCAAGGAACTTAAGGCAGCTAATATTAAACAAACAGTTATGTTGACAGGTGATAATAAAAGTATTGGTTCAAAAGTTGCTAAAGAGCTTGGTCTTGATAAGGTTTATGCAGAACTGTTGCCAGCAGACAAAGTTGAAAAACTAGAAGAATTATTTTCGCAAAAATCTAAAAAAGGTAAACTTGCCTTTGTTGGTGACGGAATCAATGATGCACCTGTATTAGCTCGTGCAGACATTGGAATAGCAATGGGTGGTTTAGGTTCTGATGCGGCCATTGAAGTTGCTGATGTTGTAATTATGACTGATGAGCCATCGAAAATTGCTACTGCAATGAAGATTTCTAAAAAGACACTAAAAATTGCACATCAAAACATAGTATTTGCAATTGGAATAAAAATAATTGTTCTTATTTTGAGTGCTTTTGGAATAACTACTATGTGGGCAGCTATATTTGCAGATGTAGGTGTAACTATCATCGCAGTATTAAATGCTTTTAGAGCTTTGAATGTAAAGAATCTATAAACTATTTTTCCTATTCACCCCTTGAATGATACCGATAATTGACGATACAATCAAGGGGTATTTTTTAATTTAAAAACTATAAATGAAAATTGGTTGGGATTTACCTTGAATTAAATGGTTTTAAAGATATGGAGGTTATGTAATTGAAAGTTATTGATGAATGTTGTTGTGGATGCAAAACAGAAAAGCCGGATCAAATTAAAGACAATTGTCCTGTATGTAATAATGAAGGGATTTCCGTTAGTAAAGTAACTGTTGAACATCTAGTGGTAGATGATTATCGTAATGCTGTTAACGGAGATCAATATAAGATTTGCATGAACGAGGACTGCGACGTTGTTTACTATAACTTAGATAATGAAATAAAATTCTTGAAAGACCAAGTTAGAGTTCCTATCTGGTTTAAGAAAGATGCAGATCCTAAGTATGCTTGTTATTGTAGCGAAGTCACAGAAAATCAGGTAATTGAAGCAGTTGTAAAGCATGGCGCGAAATCCGTAAAAGAAGTAAATGCCATCACTGGGGCAATGAAAAATTCTAATTGTAAAGAAAACAATCCGTTGGGAGTTTGTTGTCATAAGATTATTCAGGAAGCTATCGATAAAGGCTTGAAAATGAAATAATTACAGTCGATATGTTCCTACAAACGAGAGCCAATCTTTGATATGTTTCCATCTACGAGCGTAGATATGTTCCCCATAACCATAGGGGTTGAAACGGTGGCGTTATTGTCAAGAAAATAGAATAACAAGTTATAAAAGTGTTGAAATAGGTGGCTTTTAGGATTTTAAAAGAAATCAGTTCTATAATAAATTAAAAATCGTGTTGGTAGAAAAATTGTTTACTTCTACCAACACGATTTTACAAAGAGCCAGTACTTACATCTCTTTTTCTCCTGTAAAACTATTGTATCTTGATACTTTAAGGAGTTTCAATCATTCGATCTGTTAAACGTTATTTTTTGGATCTAAACTTAATAAAGTAGCATTAATGGCGACGATGACTGTTGACACAGACATTAGAATTGCTCCTAATGCAGGGCTTAATGTGATACCAATAGGAGCCAAAATTCCTGCAGCTAGAGGGATAGCTATAAAGTTATAACCGGCGCCCCAAAAGAGATTTTGTTTCATTTTACGAGTTGTTTTGTGTGCTAATTCAATAAATGATTCAATATCTCCTGGATCAGATTGAGTCAAGATGACATCAGCTGAATCCAACGCCACTTGAGTTCCAGCGCCTACAGCTATACCAACATCTGCCAAGGCAAGAGAAGGAGCATCATTGATACCGTCACCTACCATGATAACTTTTTTTCCTTCTTCTTTAAGCGTTTTTACTAACTCATATTTGTCTTGTGGAGATTGATTTGATCTATATTCAATCTCTAAATCTTCTGCCGCGCCTTGAGCTGCTTTTTCATTATCACCTGTTGCCATAATTGGTTGAATATTGTTCTTTTTAAGAACTTTAATTAACTCTTTGCTCGTTGGTTTTAATTCATCCCCTAAAGCTACAGCACCAATAGCATCATCGTTTTCTACTAAAACACTGAGAGTTGCTCCTTTTGGAATATCCATATCCAGATTACGTCCGTAGGCTTTTTGACTGATTAATTGGTAACGGTGTCCGCCTGCTTTACCCTCTACTCCAGCACCGGAAATCACATCAATCGAATCAAAAGATGCTGGACGTATATCTTGCTGCTCGGCGAAACTTATAATTGATTGAGCAATCGGGTGGCTAGATCCTCCTTCAATACCTGCCAGTAAGGCAATGATTTCCTCTTTTGTATATTTGTCATTAAGAAGTTTTACATCTAATACTTTAAACTCACCAGTTGTTAAAGTACCCGTTTTATCTAAAATCATCACATCTGCATCTTGAGCTATTTCTAAGGCTTGGCGGTCTTTCACCAGTAACCCACGACTGGCTCCTAAGCTTGTGCTACGGGCGGTGACCAATGGAATAGCCAGACCTAATGCATGTGGGCAAGCGATAACTAATGTCGTGATAGTAAAGGTAACTGCCGTTGGGATATCTCCAATAATCATCCACACTACAAAAGCTATTAGTGCGACAATGATCGCAATATAGAAGAGCCATCCTGCAACCTTTTGAGCAATATTTTCTGCTCTGGAAGGCTGACTTTGAGCTTGGCTGATTAAATTCTGAACTTGAGAGATGAAGGATTGATCACCTGTCTCGTTCACTTTAATATAAAGAACCCCTTCTCCATTGGTTGAGCCTCCGATTACTTCATCGCCAGGACCTTTTTTAACTGCTTTTGATTCTCCAGTCAAAAGAGCTTCATTTACACGTGATTCGCCACGCTCGATAGTTCCGTCTGCCGGCACATTTTCTCCGGCTTGAACACGAATTAAATCACCTACCTGTAAGTCAGCAACTGGACGTGTTTCAATGGAATCATCTTCTAATACAACATGAGCATCTTTCGGCACTAACTTAGCCAATTCTGCTTGTGCATCTCCTGCTTCTCCAATAGCTTTCATCTCAATCCAGTGACCTAATAGCATGATTAATAGTAATGAAGCAAATTCAAAGAAAAAGTCCATCACGTGTTCACCCGTTACGTAGGTAATGATCACAGCATAAATACTGTATAAATATGAAACACTTAAACCTAAAGAAACGAGTGCCATCATTCCAGGTTCTTTTTGTTTAAATTCGTCAACTGCACCTTGATAGAATGGACGTCCACCATAAATAATTAATATAGTAGATAAAATAGCTACTACAATATCAGAATATGGAAAAGTAAACTGGAATGGTAGTTCAAATCCATACATAGGGGATAAGAGCATAATAATGATTCCTAGTGGCAATGATTTTAAGAAAAGTTCCTTAAAGTTTCCATGATGGTGGTCATGCCCACTATGCCCGCTGTGATCATGCCCAGCATGATGTTCTTGATGTTGATCCTTATGGTCTCCATGTTCATCTGTGATTCCATGCTCGTGTTTTAACTTATCCATGTCGTCATAATCATGGTGACTATGGGATAAATGTTTGTTGTTATTGTTCATTTTAAATTCCTCCTTATTCTTAATGATGATGTAAATGACACTCGCATTGTCCTTCTGGACAATTGCAATCCACTTCTTCTACTGCGAAAGATTTTTTCATCTCTAATATTTTTTCTAGTCGATCTATATCATCGAAGCTTAAGACATGATCTTCAATGATGCTTCCTATTACATTTCCGACTTTTTTTCGACAAACACGGTTAAAAATATCTTCTGCATAATCCCTTACGGCTTCTTTCTCTTCAATATTGGCAGTGTAAATAAACTTTCTACCTTCTTGCTCTGTATTTAGTACGCCTTTTTCAACTAATCGACCTAAGATCGTTTTGATAGTAGATTGTGTCCAGTCCATTTTTTCTTGCAATATGGAGATGACTTTTTTACTAGTTACTCGATCATTTGCCCAAACTACACGCATGACTTCCCATTCAGCATCTGTGATATAAGTATTAAGTTCTATTGTGCTCATTTTCCTTTCCTCCTTGTTGTCTACAGATGTAAACGAGTATGCTTAAAATAAGTATACTCTTGTAAACGAAATGGGTCAAGTCTTTTTAATAAATGTAAGCAACGATTATTACGTTTGTTTTCCAATTATTAAAAAAATCTGGAGAAGTTTTTCACAAGAATATAGGGCCTATTGTTTAAAAACTAGTGACTATGTAAGGTTTGCAACCGATTTTTATTTTGTACTTTTATCCAATGGATTTAATGGGCTAAAACTTTGAGATGATGTTAAGAATCAAGGACTAAAATTAAAAAGTGATTTTATGTAAATTGGTTATTGTGCAAGTTTCGAAGGTTATATAGTAATAAATTTAAAATTTGTCTTTATATAAAGGTTATAGGAGAAATCTTCACACAATAACTATAAAGCTTGAAATATCAATGTAAGAAAAGGTGATAGAATCAAGTTTAGTTGATAAGATAAAAGTGAATAGAGGGCTTTGTATTAAATTTACATCCCCATCAATGACAGGAATACAAGATAGGATAATACTTCTGCCAAAAGCAAAGATTGAATTTATTGAAACAAAAAGACCGGAAATTAATTTCCGGTCTTTTTTATCTTATCTTCTTTTTATCATGGAACCCAGGAAGCCTCTTGCGATTTCACGACCAATGGTTCTCGTAATGGTGCCGAGCATGGAGTCGATGCCTTTATCGATATAAGACTTTTGGCTGCGACCGGACTTTTGTGCTCTTTCGAGTTCTTTTCTTTGCGCTTCAAGTTCTTTCTGTCTTTCGGCTTCTGATTTTTCTTTTTCCGCTTCCCATTTTTCTCTTTCGATTCTTTTTAAAAGAACTTCGTAGGCGGATTCTCTGTCGATGGGGTCCTTGTACTTTGTATAAAGGAGCGAAGAATTAACCAAGGATCTATACTCATCGTCGGTGAGTGTCGCAAAGGATGAGTGGGGCGGAAGGATCAGCGCCTTGTCTGCCACGGTTGGCGCGCCGCTTTCATCGGCAAATGAAACCAATGCTTCACCGGTCCTAAGATTTATGATTTCTTCTTTGATATCCATGGACTCATCCTGTCGGAATGTGTCAGCAACAGCATTTATCGCCTTAAGTTCCTTTGGCGAATAAGCCCTCAGTTGATGGACGATTCGGTTGGATAGTTGTGACGAAACGGATTCCGGCACATCGAGAGGATTTTGCGTGATGAAGAATACGCCCACTCCTTTACTGCGCACGAGACGAACCACTTGAATAATCTTATCCTGCAAAACTTTTGGCGTGTTGTTAAAGAGTAAATGCGCTTCGTCAAAGAAGAAGACAAGCTTAGGTCTGTCTAAATCTCCAACCTCGGGGAAAGTTTCATAGATTTCCGAAAGCAAGTACAGAAGAAGCATGGAGTAGAGAAGCGGATTTGAAATCAGCTTCGTGGCATTTAAAATATTGACCACACCCTTGCCGCTTGCATCTGTTCTGATAAGGTCGCCGATATCGATCGCAGGCTCGCCGAAGAACAGATCGCCGCCGGCATCTTCAATAAACAAAAGTTTTCTGGAAATGGCAGAGAGACTTTGAGCGGCCACATTGCCGTAGGTCCTGCTGATTTCGTCCTTATTTTCGCCGACGAAATTGATCACCTGTTTAAGATCCTTTAAATCGATAAGCAGAAGACCTTCGCTGTCGGCAACTTTGAAAATAATATTTAAAACCCCGGTCTGCGTATCGTTGAGCTCCAAAATATTTGCGAGCATAAGAGGACCCATCTCAGAAACAGTAACTCTAAGAGGAATACCTTTTTCACCGTAGACATCCCACATATTCACAGGATAACTTTTAAAATCAAAATCAGGAATGCCAAGTTCTTCAAGCCTTGCATTTAATTTGTCATTCATCGCGCCGGGCTTTGAAATATTTGCAAGATCGCCCTTCACATCCGCAAGAATGGTCGGAACACCGGCGTCAGAGAGACCTTCCGTAAGCACCTTTAGAGTGACGGTTTTGCCGGTTCCGGTAGCGCCGCTGATCAGTCCGTGTCGATTGATTTTATTTAAAAGAATATAATTTTCCGTTTTCCCTTTGCCGATCAAAATTTTGTCCATGACAAGCTCCTTTCATATCTAATTTCATTATAGCAAATTAATATATAGGGAAGACCCGGATCATAAAAATATCCTGAAAAAGATGGAGTGGTTTATAATTAAGTAATCAGTAGACCTATTTCCACATACATGGTTTTTGAAAAAATTAGAATTTTATCCATACTGACCACTCAAGCCATATCGAAACGTTGGCGTTATTGGCCAAAAGCCAAGGGAAATCATCATACCGGCCCGACATACGGAATCTTTTAGGTAGCGGATACATTTGTCATCGATTCGATAAAAGGCGGCATGCGGTAACTTATCCATACGGAAATCCGGTCACGGAACGTTGCGCGCTGCGCGACCGAGTCGGGTGTCGGAGCAGTTGTGCGTCGGAGACAGGTGGCAGAAAAAGTTTCTTTTCATCGACATAGCATCAGCGAAGAAATATTTGAAAAAAATATATCGATATATTGACAAATGTAAATATATTTAATATGATATTTCCATCTCGTAGAGGGGGAAACATGAGACTCAGAGAAGATGTCAAAAGAATGAAAGCGCTCACGGATGAAAACCGCCTTGCCATCATGCTTGCGCTCCAACATGGGGAGAAGTGCGGATGTGATCTGTTGGAAGAGCTCAATATCTCGCAACCGACTCTTTCTCATCATATGAAGATTCTTGCGAACAGCGGTCTTGTTGATTACTATAAAGAGGGCAGATGGATCTATTACTCCATCTCGGCTAAAGGCGTGCAGGCATTCCGGGATATGATCGCATTTTACGCAAGATGCGACTGTGAAACAAACGAAAATATTGCTTGCGGGCGTGAAAACAAGTAGCCAACTCAGATTAAAAATACACAGGCAGTCTCGCGGGACTGCCTATTTGAAAATCAAACACATTGATACACTTAAATGTATCAAACTAACGAAGGTGAATTATGGAAAAACAGGAAAAAGGAATCAACACATTTCAGAGATACCTGTCTGTATGGGTGCTTCTTTGTATGTTCATAGGTGTTTTGATCGGACACTTTTTGCCGATGATACCAAACGCATTGGATCAATGGCAGGTAGACGGCATTTCTATCCCCATCGCCATCCTCATTTGGGTGATGATCTATCCCATGATGATGAAAGTGGACTTCCGGAGTGTAAAACAGGTAGGAAAGAATCCGAAAGGTTTATTCGTTACGTGGATCACAAACTGGCTGATTAAACCGTTTACCATGTATGGGATCGCGTATCTGTTTTTGTTTATTATATTCAAGGCCTTGATCCCCCCTGAACTGGCAACGCAATACCTCGCGGGGGCCGTTCTTCTCGGTGCTGCGCCATGCACCGCGATGGTTTTTGTTTGGAGCACGCTGACAAAGGGTAATCCGGCATATACCGTGGTACAGGTAGCAACCAACGATCTTATCATCCTGGTGGCCTTTGTTCCGATCGTAAAATTTCTTTTAGGCGTTTCCGAAGTAGAAGTTCCCTACAGCACGCTTTTCGTAAGTGTTTTTCTATTTGTGGTCATTCCGCTTTTAGGGGGGATCGCGACAAGACTGGCAGTTATCAGAAACAAAGGGAAAGAATATTTTGAAAAAACCTTTATCCATAAGTTTGACAACGCCACTACAGCGGGCCTGCTGCTCACACTGGTGATTATTTTCAGCTCACAGGCGGAGGTAATCCTCGCAAACCCGATTCATATCGCATTGATTTCGGTACCGCTGATCTTGCAGACTTTCTTGATCTTTTTCATTGCATATGGAGCGAGCAAGCTGTTAAAAATACCGCATGACATTGCGGCGCCGGCAGGGATGATCGGCGCGTCGAATTTCTTTGAATTGGCGGTGGCGGTGGCGATTGCACTGTTTGGAACAACATCGCCGGCGGCGCTTGCGACAACGGTGGGAGTATTGACGGAGGTTCCGGTGATGTTGATGCTTGTTCGCATAGCAAATAAGACGAAGTCAAGGTTCTGGGCTCCGGTGGCAAGTCCTGCCGCGGACAATACGAGAATGCGGTAAACGCGGTCAAAAGTATTGGCTCGGATCTGGAAGTGGAGTATATTACCGATCCGGAGAAGATCATGAGCTGCCATGTCATGAGTATGTCCGCACTCGTGGTCAATGATAAGGTAGTATCGATGGGGAAAGTATTGAAAGCGGAGGAAGTGAAGAAGCTCCTTGTCTAAAAAGAAAATCGCATTTATCTGCGTCCATAACTCTTGCCGCAGCCAGATCGCGGAGGCACTGGGCAAGCATTTCGCAGCCGATGTGTTTGAGAGTTACTCCGCCGGAACGGAAACAAAATCGCAGATCAATCCGGATGCGGTACGGATTATGAAAAATCTGTATGGCATTGATATGGAAAAAACACAGCATGTAAAACGGATCAAAGACATTCCGAATCCGGATGTGGTCATCTCCATGGGATGCGTTGAGGGGTGTCCGTATTTGGGCAGAGCATTTGATGATAATTGGGAGCTTTTGGATCCTACCGACCAACCGGACGAGGTCTTTGAAACGGTCATTAAGAAAATCGAGACAAACATCATGCGCTTAAAAGAACAATTCGCGCAAAGAACGACTTCTCAAGACTGACAAGCACGTTCACGGAGAAGCCTTGCTTACGTTTCCATCACGGCTCGCAAAGTCGGTCCGCGCCGCAAGCACTCTCCCGTCGAACGAGTCGTGAAGCCGCCGGAAATAGGGATTGTACAATAAGCAGGAGCTGAATTTTAACTTGCTTTCGTGAACTCGTAAAGAAAAACGGTAGTTTTCAGGTCCCATACGCTTGGTTAAAAATTCGCAAAGGATCCCAAAATTCAACACGGATAAGGAGCCGTCGCGTCATATCGAAACGGTGGCTTTACTGTCGCGCCACGTTGACGAAGCTCATGACGATATATAAATAAAAAGACCTTAGATTGATTTCTAAGGTCTTTTTTGCGCGAAATCTGCGGAAAAGAAATTGGCACGCGCCTATTTCTTTTGCCCGAAAATCTTCCGTATTGTATGATAGGGGAAACAGCATTATTTTAATGACAAGCTATACAAAATAAATACCAATATACATATAAAAAATTTCGCAAGGGAACACGTCGTTCGCGGGAGTGAGCGCGGCCGCGCGAGACACGACGCGTGAGACACGACGCGTGAGGCACGACGCGTGACGGTACACCGCGCGACGGCGCCGCGTGACGATAGCGGCAAGACGAAAACGCATGAGCGAGAATGGATTGTCGAAGGCATTTTTGGACGATACACCGGTCGATATTACGAAGGAGGCGAACTTCATCTGGAGCATCGCCAACAAACTCAGAGCCACGTACATGCCCGATAAATATGGGGAAGTGATTATTCCCATGACCATCATCCGCCGCTTTGCGTGCGTGCTGGCACCGACCAAAGCGCAAGTCCTCGTCACCTATAAAAAAGACAAAAACTATCCGGCGCGCGCCAGTTGCGATGAAAAAGTACTCGCGACCGTTGCCGACTGGCAACCGAGCCGCATCGTCTACGTCTCCTGCAACCCCACCACCCTGGCGCGTGACGTGGCGTACCTCGCAACCCGCGGCTATGCCGTCACCTATGTGCAACCCGTCGACATGTTCCCGCACACCACGCATGTGGAGACTATAGCGTTGATACAAAAGATATAAATTTAGAAATCCTGCATTTTAAACAGTTTTATAAGCATTTTGTATTTGATAAAGACGAAGAAGGATACGTCAAAAAGACTCAAAAAAATTACATGGATGTAAGAGTGGTTTTGAGACTGGTATGAGGAAACACAAAAAATATAATTAACTCATTTTGTGCTTTCTACAAGAGTAGCTTAAAAGGCTGCTCTTTTTTTATGAAGAAAGGATAATATAACTTTAGACATATAAATCTAAATATTTGTCCCATAAACGTAGAAATACGTCCCGATTTGCGATATAATGATAAAGAAATTAGGAGGTATGGCGATATGAAAAAACAAAATGTTTTGAATTTAATAAAATACCATGTGGAAAGGAATGAAAATTCCTTTAGAAATGAGGCTATAGCAATAGCAAGATATTTTGATAGCATAGGAGATCATCAGTTATCTGAATATATTATGGGGTTAATATCTGAATCAAATTTATATTCACCACAAAGTAGTGATTTTGAAAGTGAGTTTTTAAAGCAAGTTGAAATAAGAAATTTGGAGGCTTTAAATTTACCGCTTGAAATAACAGAGGATATAAAAGGTATTATTAATGCTGTAAATCATAATGTTGGTATTAATAAATTTTTATTTGAAGGATTACCGGGAAGCGGAAAAACAGAAGCAGCAAAAAATGTTGCAAGATTGTTGGATCGCTCTCTTTTTAGAGTGGATTTTGAAAATTTGATAGATAGCAAGTTGGGACAGACTAATAAAAATATAGTAAAAGTATTTAAAGAAATAAATATGCTTCCAAATGCAAATAAGGTTGTGGTTTTATTTGATGAAATTGATGTTATTGCTTTAGATAGGATTAATTCTAATGATATTAGGGAGATGGGAAGAGTAACATCTACAATTTTAAGAGAATTAGATAGATTAACAGATCTTAATAAAGAAATAGTGCTTATTGCAACAACTAATATATATTCAAATTTTGATAAAGCATTAATTAGGAGATTTGATGCTGTTATTAATTTCAATAGGTATAGCGATGAGGATTTAATAGAAGTTGCTGAATATTACTTTTCTTCTTTTATCAAGAATTTTAAAGGAATATCAAAAGACACAAGATTATTTAAAAAGATATTGAAAATAGCAAAAAAAATACCTTATCCTGGAGAATTGAAAAACATTATAAAAACATCACTTGCATTTAGTGATGTTGATTCTGAGTATGATTATTTTAAGAGATTATATAATAGCTTGATAGGAAATCTGGATCACAAGGATATAAACCAGCTTCATGAGGAAGGCTTCACTGTAAGAGAAATAGAAAAATTAAAAGGAGAGTCTAAAAGTTCTGTCTCAAGAAAGTTAAAGAAGGAGGAAGTAGATAGTGAATAATGTCTTGGAATTAAAAGGGAAACGCTTTGTACAAGCCAGTAAAAATGGTAATCGTGGTGGTGTATCCATGAATGGGAGGATGGAAGTCAGTACAGAGCATTTATTAAGATTAAAAGCTCAGCTAATCCAGATTAAAGAATTTTGGGATAAAGAAACAAAACCGTTTGAGGGTATTTTGGTTAGTGTTTATTATAATAAGATTGTTGCGAAAAGTAATCGAATTGCTGGACTTTTTAAAGGGACATATTCTAATGAAGCAATTGTTGGAGCAAAATTTAATTCAAATAAGAATAAGCATATAATAACATATTTTCTTGATGAAGATGATTTAACTAAAAGTATAGAGTTAATTGTAAATACTTCAAATATATTATCTCAAAAATTTAGAGGAAATATCAGCAAGAGCGAATTTAAAGACAAAAGTATTGTTAATTCGGAGGTTTTTAAAAAACTTTCTGTAAGTATGTCTACATTTAAACAGGTGATTGCAGATGTATCGTATATTGATTCTTTTGGGGTAGAGTCACCTACGATAGATATAAAACAGAGTATTATAACTTTGTATGATGTAAGAAAAGATACAAAATTATTATTTGAAAGATTAGGGATAGATATTTTAAGTAGCAGAATTTTAGATAATCAAACTGTTTACTTAGACGAAAAGCAGGTAAAACTACTTTTTGTAAAAGCACCTTATCTTGTTTCAATGGCAACCGTTGATTTGTCAAGTTTATCACCTGATGATTTTACCAATGAGCATCAAACAAAAATGATAACTATACCATCCCCAACTATTGAACCAACAATTGGGGTGATAGATACCTTATTTGATGAAAGTGTTTATTTTAGTGATTGGGTTGAATATCATGATATGGTCTCAGAAGATATACCAAAAAATCCAAAAGATTATAATCATGGGACAGCAGTATCTTCCATTATTGTTGATGGAGCAAGATTAAATCCTTGGCTGGATGATGGCTGTGGAAGGTTTAAAGTTAGGCATTTTGGAGTAGCGGTAGGTGCTGAATTTTCTTCATTTTCAATAATAAAGAAAATAAAGAGTATTGTGGTAAATAATTCAGATATAAAAGTCTGGAATATTTCACTTGGTAGTAATCAGGAAATTAATGACAACTTTATTTCTGCTGAAGCTGCAACATTAGATAAAATTCAGTTTGAAAACGATGTAATATTTGTTGTGGCAGGGACAAATAAACCAAGTGCAGATATAGTAAAAATAGGATCTCCAGCAGATTCTATTAATAGTATAGTTGTAAATTCAGTTAGTAAGAATGGTCTGTCTACTAAATATGCTCGTAAAGGATTGGTATTATCTTTTTATGCAAAGCCTGATGTGAGCTATTATGGTGGCAGTGAAGAAGAGTACATTAGGGTTTGTGAACCTTTAGGGGCTGCGAGTGTTGCTGGTACTTCTTATGCTGCACCGTGGATTGCGAGAAAATTATCTTATTTAATTGATGTGATAGGATTTAATAGAGAAGTTGCAAAAGCCATTATTATTGACGCTGCAAGAGGTTGGGATGAAAAACCGACTCCTGAGGAAGTTGCTTTATATGGGCATGGAGTTGTACCAATTCATATAAACGATATTATTCAAACAAAAGATGATGAAATAAAATTTGTGGTATCAGATATTAGTGAAAAATGGAATACTTATAACTACGATTTTCCAGTGCCTCTAAAGGATAATAAGTATCCATATATTGCGAAGGCTACTATGTGTTATTTTCCATTGTGTGATAGATTGCAAGGTGTTGATTATACAAATACGGAATTAAATTTACATTTTGGGCGAATAGGAGATGATAAAAAAATCAAGGATATTAAGGGGGATAAACAGAATACGGAAGACACTTTAGAGGGAGAAAGAAATTATCTTTTGGAAGGTGAAGCCAGAAAGCAGTTTAGAAAATGGGATAATGTAAAGTATATCGCAGAGAGTGCTACAAAAAGAATGATACCAAAAGACTCTTATAAAAATAAAAACTGGGGTATGGAAGTAAAGACAAATAACCGATTAGCTCCTCAAGATGGTATAGGAGTTAGGTTTGGTGTTGTTGTAACACTCAAAGAAATGAATGGAGTTAATAGAATTGATGAATTTATCAGAAGTTGTACATTAAATGGTTGGTTAGTAAATGAAATCGATGTTGTTAATAGAGTAGATATTCACCAAAAAGTTAATGAAGAAATTAAGTGGGAATAGTATTTGTTTTTTTGCACTATCGACAGTAAATGGAATGGTATGGAATATTTATAAAAATTATAGCAAGTATAAGAAGTGAAGAGATATGGAGAATCAAGATAAGATATATGAAATAGAAATTAACAGTTGTGGTATAGGAGGGAAGCTTAGGATACAGAATAGAAATAATCTTAGGTATAAAAAAATTCGTACGTAGATGGCAATGTTGTACGAGAACATCTTTGTTTGTCGAAAGAAGAATATGAGTTGGCAATGCTTAATTTATTTAGATTATATTGTTGTGAGGGATTTTATCAAGAAACATCAGCTTTTGTGCGCGAAATTAATCTGCACCTGACATTCGCGCGGGGAAACGTATAAAAAAGCAAAACAGAAGCAGGTGAAATCACACCAAGTTAAAATCATAAAAAATCACGAGAAAACTTGCTTTTTTAACCCCTTTAATTAAAATCAACTTGTAGCTAATATTTAAAAAGATACGTCATTTCAGAAAGAAGGTGCTCAATGAAATTAGTAGAAAAAGCCGGCGATTCGATTACGAAAGTATTGCCGGATGTGAAAGAGATGTATGTGCATCTCCATGAAAATCCTGAATTATCCATGCAGGAAACGGAAACGTGTGCTTATATTGCAGGCAAACTGAAAGAACTGGGGATGGAAGTCCTCGCGGGTGTCGGCGGCACAGGCGTTGTCGGCATTATCCGCAACGGTGACGGCGCGACGGTAATGCTTCGCGCCGATACGGACGCGCTGCCCATGAAAGAAGCGACAGGCGTTCCTTACGAAAGCACCAAGACGATGGTGAACCGCAAGGGAGAAGAAACGCCCGTTTCCCATATGTGCGGTCATGATATGCATTCCAGCTGGCTTTTCGGTACATTGAAAGTATTGCTGGAACAGAAAGCAAACTGGCAAGGCACAGTCATTGCCATATTCCAGCCGGGAGAAGAAACGGCGGAAGGTTCGCAGGCGATGCTTGATGACGGTCTGATGGATAAAGTTCCGAAACCGGATGTGGTTCTCGGGCAGCATATGATGTCGTATAAAGCGGGAACGGTAGGCTACAAAGCGGGACAGATTCTGACGGCCGGCGACAGCCTGAAAGTGACATTTTTTGGTGCCGGCGGTCACGGCGGCATGCCGCAGAATGCAATCGACCCCATTGTGATGGCGTCCGCGGCCGTGATGCGGCTGCAGGCCATCGTTTCCAGAGAAGTATCGCCCCAAGGACAGGCCGTCGTTACGATCGGAGAATTCCATGCCGGGAAATCGGAAAATATTATTCCCGACGAGGCGTATATCAAACTGAATGTAAGAACGACCGATGAAGAGGTCAGACTCCATGTCCTTGATGCGATCAAACGCATTTGCAAGGCGGAAGCGGAAGCGTCCCGCGCTCCGAAAGCACCGGAATTTGAGACAATCAATAACTTCCCGCTGACATTCAACGACAAAGAGGCTACGGAAAAAATTGCCGAAGCATTCCACGCCCAATTCGGCGACCTTGCTTTTGAAACTCCGCCGGCCGGAGCGAGTGAAGATTTCAGCCGTTTCGGCAGAGCATGGAAAGTACCGTATGTATACTGGTTTGTCGGCGGTACGGATGTAAAGAAATATGAAAAAGCGGTAGCCGACGGCACGACAGACAGTCTGCCCGGACCGCATTCCCCGTTCTGGGCGCCTGCGCTGGAACCGACCATGAGAACCGGCATTGAAACGATGTTGACGGCCGCGGGCTTATGGTTGGAGAAATAAAGGAGGGACCATATAAGTGCCAAAGACACAGTCCAAGGCTATGTAGGAAATGACAGGCTTCTTTTAGGTATCGTTCTCGCGGTCGTCACATTCTGGCTTTTTGCCCGGACGACACTCAGTATCGCACCTGACATGCGGGCCGATTTGGGAATTTCGGCAAACTGGAGCAATATCGCCGTCAGTATTACCGCTCGTTTTGCCTTCTAAAGAGAAAGCATAAGAAAAGCAGAGAAATCAAACCATGAAACGCTGTGAAAACAGGAAGTAAATAAAATACCTGCTCTCCGTTTGTAGGGGGCAGGTGTTTTATTATGCGCCGAGGAAGAAAAAGTAAAAAATTCAGAAACGACACACACAAAAAAGCGGTTGCCCATCATTTTTAAGGGGGATGAAAAGTGTAAAAAATTTTAAAATAAAAGCAGGATAGTTTTTTTGACGCGCAAAATTAAAAGGGGTATAATTCCAAATGAAGGGGTGATATTAATACAAAAATCGGTCTAAAATTTATTTACGATACGATATTTAGCCCTATGAAGTAGTTTTTATTTTGCCGGACTGCGTTGAAAAATGGAGAAAGCGGCGCTTCCGCATAGTTTTTGCTTTCCGCATTTTAAGAAAACCGATTGTCCGGCCTGTTATAGAAAGGAGACATTTTAATGATCAGTAAAGGTAAAAAGTCGGTCGCTTTGTGCGCTGCCGTATTGACGGCGCTCAGCATTTCTTGCACCATTGTCAGTGCGGAGGGCGAACCTGCCGTTCCTTATTTTTCCGTGAATTCTAAGGATCAGATGCCCAATGCAGAAGGGAAAAACTCTGTCGCCATCGGACCGGGGGCGACAACGAAATTCCGGAACGGCTTATCTGTCGGTACGAATAATGTAAATGAGGGGTATGAAACTACACTTGTAGGAAATCAAAACAAAGCGTACGGATTGAAACCTGATGTTGAATGGGCATCCGGAGCAACGCTTGTAGGAACTAATAATACAGTCATGAGCACTTCGGGCATCCTCGCTATGGGTTCGAAAAATATCGTACATGACGGCATCGCAATCGGGGCAGGAAATAAGTCTATGGGACAAAATGCTATTGCCCTGGGGGAATACAGTTCTGCCATGTACACAGACAGCATCGGCATCGGTTTCGGCACTCATAGTGATGCGGATGATGTCATTGCTATAGGACGTGCAGCAGCAGGAGATGCTTTGGGCGGTGTTGCTATCGGCAGAGATGCAGAAGTACATGCAAGTACAGGCGTGGCACTTGGTTTTGCCAGTACTTCCGAACGTGGAGCAGGTGTTGTCGGTTATATGCCGGGAGCCGTAGGCCAGACGGCAGAAGAAGTGGCAGCGTACCTGGGAAAAGCGGAAGAATACAAGAGCTGGAAAGCCGATGTGGAAAAGAATAAAGATGCTTATACCAGAGTCAAAGCATGGTATGATGCTGTAGACGCGGAGCGGCAGGCCTTTAAGGAAATCAATGAAGCCCGCATTGCGTATGCTGAAAATTCGACCGAGGAAAATAAAAAAGCCATTACAGAAAAATACGATGCATGGAAGAAAGCACAGGATCTTCGCTCTCAGACGGAGAAGGACTCGGATCAGGACCGTAGCACGATTGATAAGCTGAATGCTCGCTACGGACAGATTTTCGGCAAACTTATGTCCACCGGAGGTGCCGTATCCGTCGGCAATGAAAAAGAGGGCATTACCCGCCAGATTGTCAATGTGGCGGCAGGGACAAAAGATACGGATGCGGTGAACGTCTACCAGCTGAGGGATGCGGTCAAGAGCTTTAAACAAGAAACAAATGTGGCGGAAGACGGAAAGTATGTCAAAAAAGATAAGACAGCCGGTGAAAATCTGACCGCCTTGGACAAGGAAATAGATAAGTTGGTTACAGATTCCGCAGTGGCTGAAGACGGAGCATATGTCAAGAAAGACAAGAAAGTCGGTGAAAATCTGACCGCCTTGGACAACCAGGTCAAAGCCAATACAGGAGAAATCGGAGGCCTGAAAGATGGAATGACCGATTTGACCGGCCGTATGGATAAATTGGGTACAGATTCCGCAGTGGCTGAAGACGGAGCATATGTCAAGAAAGACAAGAAAGTCGGTGAAAATCTGACCGCCTTGGACAACCAGGTCAAAGCCAATACAGGAGAAATCGGAGGCCTGAAAGATGGAATGACCGATTTGACCGGCCGTATGGATAAATTGGGTACAGATTCCGCAGTGGCTGAAGACGGAGCATATGTCAAGAAAGACAAGAAAGTCGGTGAAAATCTGACCGCCTTGGACAAACAGGTTCAAGCCAATGCAGGAGAAATCGGTGCCTTAGCAAACGGTATGGGAGCATTGGACAGCCGGGTGAATAAAGTGGGCGCAGGTGCGGCTGCTCTTGCCGCACTTCATCCGCTTGATTTCGATCCGGAAGATAAGTGGGACTTTGCGGCCGGTTACGGTCACTACAAAGGAGCTAATGCCGTGGCTATCGGCGCATTCTACCGCCCCGATGAAAACAAAATGGTCAGCGTCGGCGGTTCTTTCGGCGGTGGAGAAAACATGATCAATGTTGGTGTTTCCTTCAAAGTCGGTGAGGGAGACTCTCCTTATGCGGGCGTTTCCAAAGCGCAACTGGCACAACGTATCAGACAGCAGGACGAAGAATTAGCAGCACAGAAAGCACAGATTCGTGAAATTCTGGAGCAGTTGGCAGCTATGAAAAAAGCATAAATGAAGGAATAAAAAACCACCCGTGAGGGTGGTTTTTTTATGGATATTTGCTCCTGTGTTTTTTTATGCAATGAGCCAAAGGGATACGCAGAAAGGTAATTTCCATTTGGCGAGGGTGCGGCGGCGCGAGTTTTGAGGGCGTGTGCATTTGATAGTATGGAGCTTGTATTTTATAGCGAAAAAAGCGGCCACGCCGCTTTTTTTGTGCGCGAAGCTTCTGCGCTTGACATTCGCGCGCGAAAAACGTATAAAAAAGTAAAACTAAAGCAGGTGAGAAGATGAAAGAGAGATATGTGTGGTTGATTTCCGCCGGCCACGCGTTTACGGATTTGAGTCAGGGCGCGCTACCGGCGTTGTTGCCGTTTTTGATTGTCGCGCATGATTTGAGCTACGCGGCGGCGGCCGGACTGGTGTTCGCGGCGAATTTTTTGTCGTCGATTTTGCAGCCGCTGTTCGGTTGGGTGTCGGATAAATATTCATGGCACTGGATGATGCCCGCGGGCGTGTTGCTTTCCGGCGGCGCGATGGCGCTGATCGGCGTGTTGGATTCGTATTGGTGGATCTTTTTCGCGGTGGCGTTGAGCGGCGTGGGCGTGTCGGCGTTTCACCCGGAAGCGGCGCGCTTGGCGAATTACGCGGCGGGCGAACGGAAAGGCCGCGGGATCAGTATTTTTTCGGTCGGCGGTAATGTCGGTTTCGCGCTCGGCCCGGTGATCGCAACGACCTCGGTATTAACCTTCGGTTTGCCGGGCACGTTGGTGATGGCGGTGTTGGGCGTTTTGATGTCGTTGGGCTTGTGGCGCGAGCAAGGGACGTTTCGCATGCTGGCGGCGTTGCCGGCGCATCGCGGCGCGGAGCAGGAGGAAGTGCACGACGATTGGCCTTCCTTCGGCAAGTTGACGCTGGGCATTTTCGCGCGCGCCGTGATGTTTTTCGGTTTGAATACGTTTTTGCCTTTGTACTTTTTGCATGTGTTAGGCGAATCGGAGGCGCTGAGCTCGGCGACGCTGACGATTTTCTTCGCCGCGGGCGCGGTGGCGACATTGGTCGGCGGGCAAATGGGCGATCGCTACGGTCATTTGAAAGTCATTCGCTGGGGATTTTTAGGTTTTGTGCCGATTTTATTTATCTTTTTGCAAATCACTTCGACGCCGCTCGCGCTGGCGATGCTGGTGCCGGTCGCGTTCTTTCTCTTCGCACCGTACAGTCTGATGGTGCTTTTGGGGCAGAAATATTTGCCGCGGCAGATCGGTTTCGCGGCGGGCGTGACGCTCGGTTTGGGCACGACGATCGGCGGTATTATCGTGCCGCTTTTGGGGATGCTGGCGGATCGTTACGGGATTATGCCGGCGCTGTACGTGATCGCGGCGGTCGGCGTCATGGCGGCGCTGATCGTGCGTTGGTTGCCGGATCCCGCAGCGCGGCAGCGAATATTGCGCGCGCGCAAAAGTGACGCGACGACGCGGTGAATGGTATAATAAGAAAAAGACGTTACGAAGGAAGGAGCTATTATGAAACTTGCCGAAGCGCTGATTACGCGCAAGGAAATGTATCGCAAATTGAGTTTGCTCGCGGAGCGGATTCAAAAAAATATTATTGTTCAGGAAGGTGACGAACCGGTCGAAGATCCGAACGCGCTGATGCCGGAGTTGGAGCGGCTTTCGCAAGAGGTTACCGAGTTGGTGCAAAGGATTAACGCGACCAACGCGTCGACGCGTTTGGAAAACGGCATGACGATCGCGCAGGCGTTGGCGAAGCGCGATGAACTGATTCGCTTGGCGGGATTTTTCCGCTCGTTCGCCGATATGGGTCGCGAAGGTCAGGTGGAACGCTATTCCAAATCGGAAATCAAACGCGTGTGCACGATTGATGTCGCCGCGACGGAACATAAGGCGGACGAACTCGCGAAAGAAGCCAGAGAATTGGACATGGCGATCCAAGCGCTCAACTGGCAAGTCGAGTTATAATTTTTTGGTAATTGTCGAAAGGCGAGTTCAACCCCCTAAGCAGCCGGATCCCGCCGGTTATTTCAAAGTGACGGGACTTCATGATGCTTACATGAGTAAAGTAACAACTTACGTTGACTACCGACGAACTGATTTCGACAATGGGTGGGAACGGGGTGACCGCCGCGCGATGCGCGGCGGTCTTTTATTATGCGAGCAAACGAAGCGCTCGCGCCGCGCCTGCCGGCAGCGCGGAAAATTTACACGTTTTGCCCACGAAAAAAGCTCCCTTGCGGGAGCTTATTTTATTTGTTCATCAATATCCCAACGGTTGGTGGTGGTCCGCCAATCGAGATCCGCCTGATCGACTTGCAGTTGATACACTTTGCCATCCAGCGTGCGCAAGTGTTCGGTGTGATCGTTGACGATGAATTCCAAATTGGTCAGGCGCGCGGGCGTGGAGCCCGGTCCTGTCTGCGACAGCTCATTGACGCGCGCGGTGAGCGCTTCGATGCGTTCGTTTTGGATGCTCACGATGTAGCCGAGCACCAGCGCCAACAGCACGAGCCAAGTGACGGGTCGGCGCAGCCACGGGCTTACTTGGTGTCGCCAAAGCTGCAGGCGATGACGGAATGAGTACGTAGTCATTTTATTTCAGAGACGATTTAACGGCGATCTTTTGAATGTGATCCTGCGCGAATTCGAGCCACAATTTCGCGGCGTGCGAGAGGTAGTGGCCTTTGCGCCAGATGACGTAAAGACGATGAATGATCGGCCGACCGGCGAGCACGTGTACGGAAACGTTGGGATTATTATGCGGGCAGAGACGTTTCGGCAAAAGCGCGATGCCCAAGCCGGTGCTGACGGTCTGAATCATGAGCTCGCGCTGACTGGTTTCAAATACGATTTTCGGGATAAAGTCCGCGGCTTTGCACTTCGCGATGATTTCGTCATGCAAGTTGAAGTCGTCGCGATAGAGAACGAAACCGTCGCCGGCGAGATCGGCGAGCGGGATCTCATTCGCGTCCGCGAGCGGATGATCTTTCGGCAACAGCACGCATACCGGATCTTCCAAAAGAAAGAAGGACTCGTAATCTTTTTTCGGTTCAGTGCAAATAATGCCGAGGTCGGTCAATCCTTCCTGCACGGCGATTTCCACTTTTTTGGAGCCGTATTCGTAAAGCTCGATATCGATTTGCGGGTACATGCGTTTGAACGCGCCCAAAAGATGCGCGAATACCTGCGCGTCAGTAATCGGCGGCAAGCCGATATGAATGGAGCCCTGCTCGAGCTTAAATTCGTTTTCAAAGTCGTTTTTCAAATGTTCGAAAATAAAGACGCTGCGTTTGGCATGGTTCAAAAAAATCGCTCCGGCGTCCGTCAACTCGACCGCTTTGGCGTTGCGCAAAAAGAGCACGACGCCGAGCTCTTCTTCCAGCGCTTTGATGGTGCGGCTGATGGCCGATTGCGAAATATGCAGATGCCGCGCGGCTTTGCTGAAGCTTTTCCGATGCGCGACTTCCGTAAAATATTTTAAGTGATGAAAATCCATGCTTGCCTCCTGCGGTTGTTGGTTTGGGTAGAATCGTCTATAATTCAGTCAACAATGGGATCGGAACAAAACGCGCCATGTTCCAAATCGCAAAATTAACTATATGTATGCGTTTTACTCATATTATGACTTAATCTTACACTGTTTCTTACCTGTTTGCAAGATGAGCGGAAAACAGAAGGGTGGCATGGACATGAACTGGAAAACAATGGACGGCAACACGGCGGCGGCGCACGTTTCGTATTGCTTTACGGAAGTCGCGGGGATTTACCCGATCACGCCGAGTTCGCCGATGGCGGAGCTGGTCGATGATTGGGCGGCGAACGGGCGGAAAAATATGTTCGGTCGGCCGGTGAAAGTGGTCGAGATGCAGTCGGAAGGCGGCGCGGCGGGCATGGTGCACGGCTCTTTGCAGGCGGGCGCGCTGACGACGACATACACGGCTTCGCAGGGCCTTTTGCTGATGATTCCGAATCTGTATAAAATGGCGGGCGAATTGTTGCCGGCCGTACTGCACGTGGCGGCGCGGTCGCTCGCGGCGCACAGTTTGAGTATTTTCGGCGATCATCAGGACGTGATGGCGGCGCGGGCGACCGGTTGCGCGATGCTTTGCGAAGAGGGCGTGCAGGAAGTCATGGACCTGTCGGCGGTCGCGCATTTATCCGCGCTGGAGGGCAGTCTGCCGTTCATCAATTTCTTTGACGGTTTCCGCACCAGTCATGAAATCCAAAAAATTCAAGTGCTCGATGAGGAAGTGCTGGCGGGCCTGGTCAATCAGGAAGCACTCGCCGCGTTTCGGGCGCGGGCGTTGAGCCCGGATCGACCGGTGACGCGCGGCACGGCGCAAAATCCGGATATTTACTTCCAAAATCGCGAAGCGTCCAACCGCTACTACCAGGCGATTCCGGAAATCGTCGAGAAATACATGGGCAAGATCAATGAAATCACGGGCCGTGATTATCAACTTTTCAATTACTACGGCGCGCCCGACGCGGAACGTGTCGTGATCGGCATGGGCTCGGTCTGCGATGTCGCTAAAGAGGCGGCGGATATGCTCAATGCGCGCGGCGAAAAAGTGGGCGTGGTCACGGTGCATCTCTACCGTCCGTTTTCGATCAAGCATTTACTGGCGGCGATTCCCGCGTCAGTCAAAAAAATCGCGGTGCTGGATCGCACCAAAGAGCCGGGCGCGTTCGGTGAGCCGCTGTTTTTGGACGTGGCGGCGGCGGTCGCGCACGCGGGTCGCGCGATCCGCGTAGTCGGCGGTCGGTACGGCTTGAGCTCCAAAGACGTACTGCCGGAAGATATTCTGGCGGCGTACCGCAATTTGACGAAAGACGAACCGAAACACGGTTTCACGCTCGGCATCATCGATGACGTGACGGAACTTTCGCTCGCGCGCGTCGCGGTCGAACAGGCGCGGGAAACGGAGCATATCGCCTGCAAATTCTGGGGCTTCGGATCGGACGGCACGGTCGGCGCGAACAAGAGCGCGATCAAAATCATCGGCGACAACACGGACATGTTCGCACAAGCGTATTTCGCGTACGATTCCAAAAAATCCGGCGGCGTGACGATTTCCCATTTACGTTTCGGCAACACGCCCTTGCGTAAACCGTACCTCATTCGCAACGCGTCGTTTATCGCCTGTCACCGGCAGGCGTATGTCTATGAATACGATTTACTGCGCGGTTTGAAAGAGGGAGGCACCTTCCTTTTGAACTGCACCTGGACGCCGGAAGAAATCGAGGCGAAACTGCCGGCGCTCTTGAAACGCAAACTCGCCAAGCAACACGCGAAATTTTATATCATGGACGCGGCGACGATCGCGCGCGAGATCGGTTTGGGCGGCCGCATCAACATGCTGATGCAGGCGGCGTTCTTCGCGCTGACGAAAGTCATTCCGGTGGAGGACGCGGTCCGTCATCTGAAAGATTCCGTCGTCAAAAGTTACGGTCACAAAGGCGACGATATCGTCGCGATGAACTTTGAAGCGATTGACCGCGGCGTCGCCGCGTCGATCGAAATTCCCGTGCCCGACGCATGGCGGCACGCCGTGGAGGACACGCCCGCGCAAGCCGCCGCGAAACAACAGCGGCCGCGCTTTATCTGCGAGGTTTGCGACGTGATGAATCGTCAGGCAGGCGATGACTTGCCGGTGTCGACCTTCATTGATCGCGCCGACGGCACGTTCCCGGTCGGCACGAGCCAATACGAAAAACGCGCGACCGCCACGATGGTGCCGGAGTGGATTCCGGAACGTTGCATCCAATGCAACCAGTGCGCGTTCGTTTGTCCGCACGCGACGATTCGTCCGATTTTAACCACCGAAGAAGAGGCGGAAGCGGCTCCGGAAGGCTTCATCGTGCGCGACGCGGTCGGCGCCAACGGCATGAAGTTCCGCATCGTCATCTCGCAGGAAGACTGCTACGGTTGCGGCAACTGCGTCGACGTCTGCCCCGCCAAGGGCAAAGCGCTCGTCATGAAACCGATCGAAGAAGAAATCGACAAACAACCCTTGTGGGATTACGCGATGAGCCTGCCGCAAAAACCGAATCCGATGAAAAAGGAAACGGTCAAAGGCAGTCAGTTCGAGCCGACGTATTTTGAATTTTCCGGTGCCTGCTCGGGTTGCGGCGAAACACCGTACATTAAACTCGTCACGCAACTCTTCGGGGATCGCATGCTGATCGCGAACGCCACCGGCTGTTCCAGCATTTACGGCGCCAGCGCGCCGTCGATGCCGTACACGACGAACCAAGACGGCAACGGTCCGGCGTGGGCGAACTCGCTCTTTGAGGACAACGCGGAATTCGGTCTCGGCATGTTCGCCGGCAACGACACCATCCGTGAACGTCTGCGCACGATCGTGGATGATTTCTGTCCGGCGATCAACGATCCGGAACTGTGCGCAGCGCTCGAAGACTGGAGCGCCCATTACATGGAAAGCGAAGGCACGCGCGAACGGGCCGACCGCGTCATCGCGCTCTTGGACGCGCGGGACGACGCCAACCCCTATGTGCAAAAATTGCGCTCGTATCGCGACTTTTTCCTCAAACGTTCGCAATGGATTTTCGGCGGCGACGGCTGGGCCTATGACATCGGCTTCGGCGGTTTGGATCACGTGCTCGCGTCGGGCAATGACGTGAATGTGCTCGTGCTCGATACGGAAGTCTACTCCAACACCGGCGGTCAGTCGTCGAAAGCGACGCCGACGGCGGCCATCGCCAAATTCTCCGCGGGCGGCAAAACATCGCGGAAAAAAGATATCGGCATGATGGCGATGAGCTACGGCTACATTTACGTAGCGCAAATCGCGATGGGCGCGAACCGCAATCAAGCCTTGAAAGCGATCGCGGAGGCGGAAGCCTACCCCGGACCGTCATTGATCATCGCGTACTCGCCCTGTATCGCGCACGGCTTGAAAGCCGGCATGGGCATGACGCAGGAAGAATCGCGGCGCGCGGTGGCGTGCGGTTACTGGTGCAACTACCGTTTCGATCCGAGCCGGATCAAAAAGGGATTGAACCCGATGCAGATCGATTCGCGCGAACCGACCGAAAATTTCCGCGACTTCCTGATGGGCGAAGTGCGTTTCTCGGCGCTGGCAAAACTTTTCCCGGAAAAAGCGCAGGAACTCTTCGCGAAAACCGAACTCGACGCGCGGATTCGTCGGCGCAGCTACTTGCGCTTGAAAGAATCTTGGGCGACCAACCTCGAAGAGGAAAAAGCGAGACTCGCGGACGCCGTGCAACAGACGCACAAGCCGACGGATGAAATTCAATACGAGGTGGAAAAAAACATTTCCGCTAAAGAACGCGCGGAAAAAGTCAAAGCCGCCATGGAACAAATCTGATGTACAACAAAAAAGACCGCCGCGGCGGTCTTTTTTGGCGCGTTAATCAGCATGGTATAATAAGTAAAATCAAGAAATCAGAGGACTTGGGACAGCATTATGGATCAGACAGGCATTCAAAATAAAATTAAAAACGCGCGCCACGCGCTCGTTCTTTTGCCGATGGCGCTGGGTGATTTTACCTATTGGCAGTTGGTCTTGCGCACGTTCACGGAACAATACCCGCAGTTGCGGTTGGACTTGATGCCGGACGAATACTTTATCAATACGCATTTTCATAGGGGCTCCGGCGCGCTCGTCAATCCGATCATCTGCGATTGGGCGGCGCAAACGGGTGTTTTCCATGATGTATACGCGGATCTCTATACGGGAGATTCGGAGGCGGCGTTGGCGCGGGCGAAAAAAGTCGGTTATGATGTCGTCTTCGTCATGTCGAGCCGCGGCCGTCTGCCCGTCGCGGAGGCGGCGCGCGCGTTATTTCCGAAAGCGACGATTGTCTCATGGTCGTTGCACGAACGCTGGTTTAAATTCGGCGCGGATCGACGGCGGTTTGAAAAGGCCGTCGATTTTATCGTGCCGGAAAATCCGCAACGATTTAAAAAAATCATTCAAAATTACAATTACTTTTTCCAAACGGCGGCGCGGATGCCGACGTACGATTGGGCGGAGCGGGCGGCGCTGACCGTGCCGGAAGAGGCGCTGGAACGCGCGCGGCGTTGGCGCGAGGAGCGGGGCATCGCGGAAACGGCGCCGCTTTATTTCATTAACCCGTTCGCGAAAAATAAAAAACGCACGTGGCCGTTGCCGAAAGTGGCGGCGCTGATCCGCGCGCTCAGCGAGCGACCGGAATTTCAACAGGCGGTCTTTCTGATCAACGGTTTACCGAGCGATCAGGACGCGATTGCGGCGCTGGTTCGCGACGGGCAGTTGCCGCGTACTTACGGTTTCACGGCGGATCAAGGCTTTTGGGACTTGCCGGCGATGCTTGCCCACAGTCGTCTGGTCATTTCCGTGGAAACGGCGATCATGCATATCGCGTCATTATTGCACCGCCCGCAAATTATTCTGATGCGGTTAAAAAATCCGGAATGGGTACCGGTCAATGAAAAGGAACTCCGCATTATTTGGAATCGCAAACGGCGTCACCATATTAAAGATATCGAAGTCGCGGAAGTAATCGAAGAAATTATAAATGAGCAATAAAAAATCCCCGTACGGGGATTTTTTATTGCGGCTGGGTGACGTCCGCCGCGGCTTGGTTCAGCAAGGCGGCGAGCTCTTTGCGTTTGGTCGCGTTGAAAGTCGTATACAGCATTTTCGGCGTAAACTTGCCGTGTTTTCTGCGTTCCTGTCGCTTGTAGAGACTGTAACGCCAGCGCCGCAAGGTGCGCATGATGACACTTCCGGAACGAATATATTCTTTCGCTTCGTTCATGACAAAATGGTAATGCGGTTGCTTGAGCGATCCCCAACGCTGCCAGCAGTGGTTGGGTTCGCAGCCGAAAACGCCGACAACGGGCGTGCCTTGCGTCCACGCCAAATGGAAAGTGCCGGTGGACGGTCCGAGGAAAAGGTCGCAACGCTGAATGACGGCGGCCGCATGGAAAATCGAGCGATGATTGGCGAAAATCGTCACCGGTTTCTGCAGACGGTCATTGATCGCTTGGCAAAAAGCGTATTCATCAAAGGGCAAATGCGTATCCACTAAAATATCACGCGGCGCCTGCTTCGGACGATAGCAACCGAGCAAAATCATCCAGTCGGGATGGGCGTCCTGAAAGTCCTGCAATACCTCCGCCCATGCTTCGATCGGTAAGGTCATGCCGGAACCGCCCATGGCGGGACTGACGAAAAGCGCGGGCGAGGTAACGGCTTCACGCGCCCAAAATTCCGCCGCCGTCGCTTTTTCCTCCGCCGTCAGCGGAATGGTGAAGTCGTCCGTGCGCGCGTTATGGTAACGCTCCGCGTCGACATGCTCCAAGATCTCCAACGTGTATTGCGCTTCATGTTGCATTTCGTCCAAGTGATTGTAGTGAAAGCGATTTTGGACAAAACCTTGCGGATATACGTCTTGATTGTGCTGCGAGTTGCGCTGAATTCCCATCTTGTACGGTATATTGAGTTCCAGAATAAGCTCGGACGCCGGACGAAAATCATGCAATGAAATCAACATGTCGTAATGGCGTTCATTTAATAACTTTACAAGCTCGTCATGCGAATACTCATCGGCGCAAAGAATCTCATCGACCGAGTGAATACGTTCGATAATCGGGCGAGTGTACGTGTTGGCAAGCGCCGTGATTTCCGCGTCGGGATACATGCGCCGGAGGGTGCGAAACGACGGCACGGTCATCAAGGTGTCGCCGATTTTATCCATGCGGATGGCAAGAATTTTCATATATGCTCCTTACGGTAATAAATAACAGATATTTATAGTATTATACCACGCAAAAAAGACCGTCAAGTGACGGTCTTTTTGTTATCGGGAGGAACGTTTGCCGCGCGACGCGCCGCGTTTGCGTTCGTTTTTCGGCGCGGCTTTACGGCGCTGGCGAAGGTTGCCGCCGGCATGCTGCTGCTTGTGTTCTTTGTCCTTGGTCGGTTTGTATTGACCGGGCAGGACTACTTTGCGACGAGCGGCGCGCGGTTTCTTGACCTTGACGTTGCCGTCGTGATCGTATTTGACCAGCGGCTGCTCGATGCGCGCTTCAATGCGCCGCAGTTTGCCGATATCGCGCGGCGTGACATAGCTGATGGCCATGCCGGTGGCGCCGGCGCGACCGGTGCGGCCGATGCGATGAATGTAGTAGTCGGTATCGCCGGGGATATCGTAGTTGAATACATGGGTGACGCCTTCCACGTCAATGCCGCGTGCGGCGATATCGGAGGCGACGAGGTAGGCGATGCGGCCTTTGGCGAATTCGCGCAGAATACGGTTGCGCGCGCTTTGGGGCAGGTTGCCGTGCAATTCTTCGACGGATAAATGCGCCGCCAAGAGTTCGCGCGTCAGTTCCGCGGCGCGATCTTTCGTGTTGCAAAAGATGACGGCTAAAAACGGATTCATTTCACGCAAATGACGGATCAGAAGATCCGTTTTTTCTTCTTCTTTTACCATGTAGACGCGCTGTTCAATCGTATCCAAGACGAGACGTCCCGCGCCGGCGGCGAGTTGCGCCGGTTTTTGCATGGCGGTTTTGGCGAGGTTGCGAATTTCTTTCGGCAAGGTGGCGGAAAAGAGCAGCAGTTGCCGCGAGCGCGCCACGGCGTTTAAGATGGTGCGAACGTCTTGCAGAAAGCCCATGGCGAGCATCTGATCGGCTTCGTCCAAAACGATTTGCCGGACCGAAATCAAGGTCAGGGCGTCACGGCGGTAATGGTCGAGAATGCGCCCGGGCGTGCCGATGACGAGTTGCGGACGGCGTTTGAGTTTGGCGAGTTGGTTTTCGAGCGTTTGGCCGCCGGTGATGGAGACCATGTCGACGCCGACCGCGTCGGCGAGCGGCCGCGCGACGGCGGCGATTTGCCGCGCGAGTTCGCGCGTCGGGGTGATGATCAGCGCCTGTTCTTTGGCTTCGTCCGAACGAATGCGTTGCAAAATGGGCAACAAAAAGGCGAGCGTTTTTCCCGTGCCGGTACGGCTTTGGGCGAGTATGTCCCGTCCTTTGAATACGGTCGGGATCGCTTGCACTTGAATTTCCGTCGGGGTCGTGATGCCGCGCTTGGTTAATACGTCGGCGAGTTCGGGGACCACTCCCAAATCGGTAAATGTGGGCATAATTTTCTCCTTTTAAGTCGTCGGGGACGACAATACCATTTCATAACGATGAATTTACTTTTATTATAGCATGCAGAGCCGCCGTTTCGCCCGCGCGTTCGCGACCGTTCGACAGAAACGCGAGCGCTTGACAGCGTACGGGAGAAACGTTCTCAGAGAGGTATCATTTTCTTGTCATTGTTTATTAGAAACGAGATAGTATAATACACGCAAAGGAGTTATGATGAAACACAATTGGCTGATCCGCACAACTTGGTTTTGGCTGTTGGCGAGTGTTCCCTCGCTGGCGGTATATCTTTGGGATCCCCAAGCGACGGGGTACTTCTTTTTGGTGTTCGCGTTTTGCGGTTGGTTCGGTCCGCTCGTTATCGATCTGGTCGGACGACCGGTGGAGCGTTTGCGGCACGCGGCGGTTTACACGTTGTGGTGGATTTGCCAAATGGCTTTTGTAGCGGGCGCGATGATGGCGGCAGAGGAAATCATCATTGATGTCGCAAGCGTCGCGGAAACGCTCGGCAAAGCGGGGCTTCTCGCGCTGCTGCAGTTCGCGTTGGTGTTGGTGGCGGAAGTGCTGACGCAGCTGGTGTTGGCGGGCTATCAAAAGTTGCGCGGCTTCGCGCGTGATTACGCCGCCTGCGCTTTTTTCCTCGCTTGGATTCCCAATCTGTTGCCGCCGGCGTATTTCGGCGGGTTTGAAATGTTTCATTACTACCGCGCAGCGGAGCCGTACGCGATGACCGTGCTGCTCGGCTTTTTGGCGCTCATCGCTTGGATGCGGATGGGCGAGATTCTGCTGGCGGCGTTCGTTTTTCCGGCGTTTTTTTTCGTCGGTCAAGCGGGAGAACGGACACGGCGCGCGTTGCTGGCGATGGTCGGCACGGTCGTCTACCTGGGCTTGCGTTGGCTGGCCGATTACTGGGTGCTGGTGCAGTCACCGGAAATGATTCCGTGGCATACCGTTTTCTCCGGATATGCGGCGACAGCCGTTGTCGATTTTGTCATTGTCGCGATGGCGGTGGCGGTCGTGCGTTGCGTGCTTTATTACCAAACCAAAGAGGCGGGGGAGTATCGCTCCGCGTAAAATATTTCACTGATCGGGCTTCAAAGCGTGCCGCCATGCACGCTTTGAAGCCCTTTTCATTTGCTCTTGCAAGCTTTTTAGTATACAATACATAGATGAATATTTGTCCCTCGCTGCGGGGATTACATAATAGATTAGGATAAAGAAGGAGGCACATTTATGTGCGGTATTGTCGGCTATGTGGGATTTCAGGATGCGGCGTCGTTTTTAATTGACGGTTTGCGTAAATTGGAATACCGCGGCTATGATTCGGCGGGGATCGCCTGCTATGAAAACGGGAAGATTGAGATTCGTAAAAAAGTAGGCGGCATCGCCAACTTGGAGTCCTACCTCGAATCGCACCCCATTCACGGGCAGATCGGTATCGGCCATACGCGTTGGGCGACGCACGGACGCCCGTCGGATGTCAACGCGCATCCGCACGGCGACGCGGAAAATCGTTTTGTCGTCGTACATAACGGCATCATTGAAAACTTCATGGAACTGAAACGCGACCTCATCGCCAAAGGGCATGTCTTTGTTTCCGAAACGGATACGGAAGTCATCGCGCATTTGTTGGCGGATTTACATGATGGCGACTTTTTGTCGACCGTGCGAAAAATGTTAGACGTGGTGGACGGTTCCTATTCGCTGGCGGTAATGGACCGCGACGAACCGGACAAGCTGATCTGCACCAAAAAGGATAATCCGCTGATCGTCGGACTCGGCGACGGTGAAAATTTCATCGCGTCGGATATTCCCGCGATCATCAATGAAACGCGCGATATTTACATCTTAAATGACGGCGAAATCGCTACCGTGACGGCGGACAGCGTGCGCGTGATCGATCGGGAAGGTCGTCCGATTGATAAAAAAGTGCACCATGTGGACTGGTCGGCGGAAGCGGCGGAAAAAGGCGGCTACGAACACTTCATGTTGAAAGAAATCAACGAGCAGCCCAAAGCGATCCGCGACACGATGTCGATGCACGTTCATAAAGAAGATCAGTCGGTATATTTTGATGAACTCGGCTGGACGAAAGACGACCTGCAACAGGTCAATAAGATTTTAATTACGGCCTGCGGTACGGCGTACCATGCGGGACTCGTAGCGAAATATTACATCGAGCAGATCGCGCGCATTCCGGTCGAAGTGGATATCGCGTCGGAATACCGGTATCGCGATCCGTTGACGGATGAAAACACGTTCTGCATCGTGATCAGCCAATCGGGCGAAACGAGCGATACGCTGGCGGCGCTGAAAGAAGCGAAACGTCGCGGCGCGAAGAGCCTCGCCGTGACCAATACGGTGGGTTCATCGATCGCGCGCGAAGCGGACGCGGTGGTATATACGGTCGCCGGTCCGGAAATTTCGGTCGCGTCCACCAAAGCGTACACGACGCAGCTGGTGGCGTTGCTGTTGCTCGCGGTGTACTTCGGTCGCATCAACGAAAATCTGTCCCGCGAGGAAGAAAAAGCGATTGTTTCCGCGCTTATCGAGGCGCCGGAAAAATGCCACGAAATTTTTGAAAATACGGACATGATTAAGACGTTCGCGAAGCATTACGGTTTCGCGGAAGACGTGTTCTTCATCGGCCGTTCGATCGACTACGCGGTCGCCATGGAAGGCGCGCTCAAGCTCAAAGAGATCTCCTACATTCACGCGGAGGCCTATGCCGGCGGCGAACTCAAGCACGGCACGTTGGCGCTGGTCGTGCAGGGCACGCCGATCATCGCGATCGTGACGCAGGATCATGTACGGGAAAAAATGTTCAGCAATATCCAGGAAGTCAGCGCGCGCGAAGCCATCGTGATCGGCATCGGTTATGACGACGACGCCGAACTCGATCATTTCGTGAAACACGCGATACGCATTCCGCGCACGCATCGTTTCGTCGCGCCGATTTTATCCGTCATACCGTTGCAGTTGTTGGCGTACTACGCGGCCATTACGCGCGGCACGAATGTCGATAAACCGCGCAACCTCGCGAAATCCGTTACCGTCGAATAAGGCAAGCGACAGAAAGGAACGTTATGGATACTATTTTTTCGGGCATTCAGCCCAGCGGTAATCTCACGCTCGGGAATTATCTCGGCGCGTTGAAAAATTTTATTCCGTTTCAGGACACGCATGAATGCTACTATTGCGTTGTCAATCAGCACGCGATTACGGCGCCGCAGGATCCCAAAATGCTGCACGAGCGCACCAACCAGTTGGCGGCGTTGTACCTGGCGGCGGGAATTGATCCCCATAAAGCGACGCTGTTCGTTCAGTCGGAAGTGCCGGAACACGCGCTTTTGGGCTGGATGATGATTACCTTGGCCTATGTCGGCGAGATGGAACGCATGACGCAGTACAAAGACAAGGCGAAAAAACAGGGCGAATCCATTCCGTTCGGTTTAATGGCGTATCCCGCGCTCATGGTGGCGGATATTTTGCTGTACCAGGCGAAACTCGTGCCGGTCGGCGAAGATCAGCGCCAGCACATGGAACTCACGCGCACGATGGCGGAACGCTTCAACCAACGTTACGGCGAAGTGTTCACCATACCGGAAATGTTTACGCCGAAAGGCGGCGCGCGCGTCATGAGCCTGCAGGAACCGACGTCGAAAATGAGCAAGTCGGACGCGAACCAGACGGCGACGATTTATCTTTTGGACGATGACGACGCGATCGCGCGCAAAATCAAACGGGCGCAGACGGACAGTGAAAACTCGATCCGTTACGATCGGGAAAACAAGCCGGGCGTGTCCAATTTGCTTTCCATTCACGCGGCGATTTCGGGTAAATCCTTTGCTGAACTCGAAACGCATTACGCGGGGCAAGGCTACGGCACGTTGAAAAAAGATGTGGCGGACCTCGTCGTCGGCGAGTTGCGGCCGTTGCGCGAACGCTATGAAGAGCTTTCGGGCAGTCCCGAACTCGACGCGATTTTGACGGCGGGCGCGGAAAAAGCGCATGCCAAAGCGCGGGAAACCTACGAAAAAGCCATTCGGGCGATGGGTCTCTATCGCTGATGACTATGAAAAAAAGACGCTGCGGCGTCTTTTTTTGTGCGCGAAAAAATTTCACATCGGGCGTTGCGTTTTCGCGTTGGCCGCAATGTAGTAGGTGAGCGCGGGAGAAAGGAGGTCCGATGACAAGACAGGAATGGTATCGCTGGTTGATCTGGTTATTGAGTGAAATTTTACGTCGTTTGTATGCCGAAGCGCATACGGAAAGCGAGTCATGAGTTTTTGGTGGTTGAACCCGGGGCATGCCTTGCACGGCGTGCCCGATCCGGGGGCCGTCGCCGCTGACGGCACGCGGGAAGCCGACGTCGTGGCGGTAGTCGCGGCGGCGATCGCGGCGGGTTTACGCGCGCGGGGAGAACAAGTCACCGTGCGGCAGGATGACGATCTTGCCGCAGTGATTGCGGCCGCCAACGCGGCGGGGGCGAATCGTTTTCTCTCCCTTCACGCCAATGCCGCCGCGACGCCGGAGGCGCACGGCGCGGAAGTTTTTATCCACCCGCAGGCCGCCGCGCCGACGCGATTTTGGGCGGAGCGCATAGTTCGCCGCGGCAGTGAGCGCGGTCGTTATTTTCGCCATGACGATACGCTGTACCGCACCGCCGATTTCGCGGTGTTGCGTGAAACGGTCATGCCCGCGGTGTTGGTGGAAACCGGTTTTCTGACGAACGATGTCGAGCGCGTCTGGTTGAAAACCGACGCGGCCGCCTGGTGGACGGACGTTATTTTGGCAAGTTATTGAGCAATCCTCCCGCGCGTTATTTCTTATTTTTTTAAAACGAGGTGAAACGAATGGCATTACAAAAGGAAACGGTAGCACGGCGCCTGGCCCTGCGCGTGCAGTACACGGATGATAAGGGCGCGGAAAAATTTCGCAACTTGTCCTTCGCGCATGTCGCGCAGGACGCTACGGACGAACATATTTACGCCGCCGGCAAAGCGCTGGCGGGATTGCAAGCCAAGCCGCTCGATCGTGTCGCTAAAATCGAAACGATCGTTTACACGGACGGCGAATAAGGTAACGAAGGAGGACATTCATGAAGACATTGCAAATGATTTTCACGGCGGGAAGTACGACCGGAACGCTCAGTCTGCGTGAGCCGAAAGACGGCTTGACGCTGGCCGCGGTACAGGCGGTCGCGCAAAAAATCGCGGCCGACGGCGTATTCGCCGACGCGAACGGAAAGTATTCGGAATTTGTGAAAGCGCAAATGATCGAACGCACGGTGACCGAACTCGCGTAACGGCCGCATCCAAAGGACATGCTTACGGGCATGTCCTTTTTTCTATACATTTAAATAGGCATTTGATATGATACAGTACGAAAAGGAGTGACAACGTGACGGAATATCAGACCTACATCGTTCGCTGCGCCGACGGCACATTGTATACGGGCATCGCGCGCGACGTCACCAAGCGCCTTGCCGTGCATAACGCGGGCGACGGCGCGAAGTATACCCGCGCCCGCCGACCGGTCGTTTTGGTGTGGCAAAGCGATGTGACGGATGAACGCACCGCGCGGCGCACGGAATGGTACATTAAGCGATTATCCCGCCGCGAAAAAGACGCGCTGATCGACGGAAATGCGCGCGTGCGGGCGAAAATTGACGCGTGGTTGGCGGCGCGCCCGTAAGCGGAAGCGGACCGGTCGCGTGGTATAATAGAAAGAAAATATAAGAACGGAGTGAACCATGTTACTACAGTTACAAGCGCTGCTTTCCACGATGCGGATCCTCGATATCGTCGATATCCTCGTGGTAGCGGTGATCCTTTACCAGTTGTACTATTTGATCCGCGATACCCGCGCCGTTTCCCTCTTAAAAGGGTTGGTGGTGCTCGGCGCGTTTACGATCATCAGCAACTGGATGGATCTGCACGTCGTGAATTGGTTGTTGGAAAAGTCGATGACGGTACTCATCGTCGCGTTGCCGATCGTGTTCCAGCCGGAATTGCGCAAAGCGCTCGAACGGCTCGGCCGCGGTCGCTTCATCAGCCGTTCCTCCATCGTCGATGATGAAGAACGGATGCGCGTGATCGATGAAGTGGTGCTCGCCTGCGAACGGATGAGCGAAAAGAAAATCGGCGCGCTGATCGCCTTCGAACGGGCGGTGCGTCTGGCGGAATACGGCGACACGGGCATCTACTTGGACGCGGTCGTGAGCGAAGAGTTGTTGGGCAATATTTTTATTCCCAATACGCCTTTGCATGACGGCGCCATTTTAATTCGGGAAAATCGCGTGGTCGCGGCGGGGTGCCTGCTGCCGCTGACGCAGGATCAAAATTTATCGAGCGCGCTCGGCACGCGGCATCGCGCCGGCATCGGCCTGACGGAGCAGGGCGACGCGCTGGTCGTGATCGTCAGTGAAGAAACGGGAGCGATTTCCTACGCGTACGGCGGTCATATTTATCGCCATTTGGACGGCGACAATCTGCGCAACATGTTGCGCAACTACCTCCTCAAAGGAAACGATAACCGATTGCGTTTGGGCGAATTCTTTAACTGGAGGAAATCATGAGAAAATGGCTGGGCGGCAACTGGACGGCGAAGCTTATCTGCTTTTTCGTGGCGGTGTTTCTCTGGGTGTTTATCATGAACGACCAGAACCCGCTTGTCGAAAGCAGCTATGAACTGCCGGTCGAAGTGACGCATTTGGACGATTCATTGGTGGCGCTGGACGCGCCGCAGAGCGTGCATGTCAAATTGCGCATGCAAAGAAACACAATGTTGCAGCTGCGCGAATCCGATATGAAAGCCGTGCTGGACATGATCCAAGCGGATGTCGGGAAAAATGAAAATATGACCTTGCAACTGGTACTGCCGCCGGGCGCGGAAGTGATCGAGCAAAAACCGTTGCGTTTCACGGTCAATGTGGATGAAGTGGCCTCGCGGACTATTCCGGTGACGGCGAAGGTAACCGACGATCCGGCCGGCGATCACGGCGGCGCGGTGACGGCGATCACCCCGAATGTAGTGACGATCACCGGTCCGTCGAGCCGGGTGTCCCAAGTGAAAACCGCGCAGACGGAGATTCACACCGCGGGACGCAAAACCGATTTCGATATCGTGGCGGCGGTCACGCTGTATGACGCGGAGGGCAATAAAGTGAACGGCGTCACCTTCGCGCCGGAAAATGTGCTCGTCAAAATAAAAATCAATCCGCTGCGGGTCGAGAAAACCTTGCCTTTAGCGGTACAGACAAGCGGCTCGCCGGCGTACGGTTGGCGGGTGGACGCGATTGAAATCATGCCGCGGGAAGTGACGCTCGCGGGTGAAAAATCGCAGTTGGACGCGCTTTCCGCCTGGCAGTTGCCGGCGGTTTCGGTGAGCGGCGAGGCCGGAGAGGTCATTCGGCAGGTGGAAATTCCCGTGCCGAGCAACGGCGCGGCGACACCGGAAACGGCAACGGTACGAATCGTATTAAAAGCGGAATAAAGGGAAAACAGTAGGAGGATTTTATGGCACGATTGTTTGGCACGGACGGTGTGCGCGGCGTTGTCAATGACACATTGACACCGGAACTCGCGTTTCATTTGGGACGCGCGGCGGCGGTGTTTTTCGTACAGGGCGATGACACGGCGGCGCGCCCGCGGTTTCTGATCGGTTTCGATACCCGCATCTCGGGCACGATGCTCGCCGCGGCGTTGGCGGCGGGCGTTTGCTCGGCGGGCGGCGACGTTGATATTGTCGGCGTTATTCCGACACCGGGGGTCGCGTACCTGACGCGCACCGGCGATTACACGGCGGGCGTGGTGATTTCCGCTTCGCACAATCCGTATCCCGATAACGGCATTAAATTTTTTGACCGGTTCGGCTTTAAGTTGCCGGACGCGGCGGAAGATGAAATTGAAGCCATGCTGCGCGCCGACGCGCTCGATAACAGCGCGCGACCGACGGCGGACGCGGTCGGCCGCATTCAACTGATTCCGGAAGCGGCGCAACGCTATACGGACTACATCGCGGCTACGGCGCCTTGCCGTTTGGACGGCTTGAAAATCGTTGTGGACGCGGCGCACGGCGCGGCTTCCGATGTGACGCCGGCCGTCTTGCGTGAGCTTGGCGCGGAAGTCATCACCATCGCGTCCGAACCGAACGGTACCAATATCAATGCGGGCGTCGGCTCGACGCATCCGGAACGTTTGCGCGAACGGGTGCTCGCCGAAGGAGCGGACGCGGGCGTCGCCAATGACGGCGATTCGGATCGTTGCCTTTTGATTGATGAAACCGGCGCGGTGCTGGACGGCGACCATATATTACTTTTGGCGGCGCAGCAACTGAAATCGCAAAATAAGCTGAAAAATGACACGGTCGTCGCAACGGTCATGAGCAATATCGGTTTCAAAAAAGCGCTCGAAAAAATGGGTTTACAGGCCGTTTTCACATCGGTCGGAGACCGGTACGTGCTGGAAGAAATGCGCGCCCGTGGTTACGTGCTCGGCGGCGAACAGTCGGGCCATGTCATTTTCCTCGACTACAATACGACCGGCGACGGCGTGCTGACAGCGGTGCAGACCTTGGCGATCATGAAACAGAGCGGTCGCAAACTTTCGGAATTGGCGCAACTGATGACCACGTATCCGCAGATTTTACGCAATGTGCGCGTGTATGATAAAGAGTCGTGGCGGGAGAATTCGTTCATCATGGCGGCCATCGGCGCGGCGGAAGAAGAACTCGGCGAAAACGGCCGCGTATTGGTGCGCGCGTCCGGTACCGAACCGTTGCTGCGCGTGATGGCGGAAGGGTCGGATCACGATCAACTCGAACGTATCGTGACCGATATCTGCGCGACCGTTCAGCGTGAAATCGGTGTCGAAGAATAATTTTTACAATAAAAAAGAAGCCCGCGGGCTTCTTTTTTTGATGCGTGATTTAATTCGTGAGACTGCGCACCGGCGCGGGAATACGGCCGCCGCGCGCGATGAACTCCGACGCGTCGAACCGATTGACCGCGATGACGGGCGCGTAGCCCAACAGGCCGCCGAATTCGACCAGGTCGCCGACTTTTTTACCGGGCACCGGAATCAAACGGGTCGCGGTGGTTTTGTTATTGATCATGCCGATCGCCGCTTCATCCGCCAAAATCGCGGCGAGCGTCGCGGCCGAGGTGTCGCCGGGGACGGCGATCATATCGAGACCGACCGAGCAGACGCAGGTCATCGCTTCCAATTTTTCCAGCGTCAATGAGCCGCGTTCGACCGCCTCGATCATGCCGAGGTCTTCGCTGACGGGAATGAACGCGCCGGAGAGACCTCCGACACGACTGGCGGCCATCATGCCGCCTTTTTTCACGGCATCGTTTAAGAGCGCGAGCGCGGCCGTCGTACCCGGAGCGCCGCAGCTTTCGAGACCCATTTCTTCCAAGATTTTGGCGACGCTGTCGCCGATTTCACTTGTCGGCGCGAGCGACAGGTCGATGATGCCGAACGGCGCGCGCAGACGCTCCGCCGCCACCTGCGCGACAAGCTGACCGACGCGCGTGACCATGAACGCCGTTTCTTTGATTGTTTCCGCGACGACATCAAACGATTCGCCGCGCACTTCTTCGAGCGCCCGTTTGACAACGCCCGGACCGGAGACGCCGACGTGCACGGCGAGATCGCCTTGCGTTACGCCGTGGAACGCGCCCGCCATGAACGGATTGTCTTCGACCGGATTGCAGAACGCTACGAGTTTGGCGCAGCCCAAAGCGTCATTGTCGGCTGTCAAAGCGGCCGTTTTTTTGATGATTTCGCCGATTTGCCGCACGGCGTCCATATTAATGCCCGATTTCGTGGAGCCGATGCCGATGGAGGAGCAAACGCGATCGGTGGTCGCCAGCGCTTCCGGAACGGAATCGAGTAAAATCTGATCGCCGCGCGTGATGCCGTTTTGCACGAGCGCGGAAAAACCGCCGATAAAATCAATGCCGCATGTTTTCGCGGCGCGATCCAAGGCCTGCGCGACCGGCACATAGTCGGTCAGGTCGCTCGCTTCCGCGACGAGCGAAATCGGCGTGACGGCGACGCGCTTGTTGATGATCGGCACGCCGTATTCACGGGAAATGGCTTCCGCGGTCGGAACGAGATTTTCCGCGACGCGACAAATGTGATCGTAGATTTTTTGGCACATTGCTTCGCCGTTACGGTCGATGCAGCCGCGCAGGGAAACGCCGAGCGTGACGGTGCGCACGTCCAGACGGTTCTCCTCAAACATGCGGCGAGTGGCTAAAATATCTTCAATATCCAGCATAGAACCTCCTACACGCGGTGCATTTTATAAAACACATCGGCGAGTTGCGCGCGAATATCCAGCCCCATGCTTTCACCGAGCTCCGCGAACTGTTTTTGCAAGGTTTGCATATCCAGTTCCGCATCCGTCATGTCGCCCATCAACACCATGTTGAAGAAACCGTCTAAAATGGTTTGATTGATCGACAATACATTGATTTTTTGTTCGGCGAGCACTTTGGTGACCGCCGCGATGATGCCGACGCGATCCGCGCCGAGCACCGTTATCACTACCCGTTTCATCGCAGTCCTCCTCATAAATTTTTGTTTATTATAGCACAGCGCGAGGAGTATCCGAGCGATGATATGTAAAATAAAAGGTTTGTGTTTTGACAAACGTTCGGTGAGTTTCATACAATAGAACGGACAGTAAAGGAGGGTTTCATGCATTACGTATCTTGGAATGTAAACGGTTTACGCGCGGCTGTGCGTAAAGGTTTTATGGAACGATTCGATGAATTCGCCGCGGACGCGGTTTGTCTGCAGGAGACGAAAATGCAGCCGCACCAAATGGAATTGGATTTGCCGGGCTACTATCAGTTTTGGAACAGCGCCGTCAAAAAAGGTTACAGCGGCACCGCCATTTTCACGAAACATGAACCGTTGCATGTATCGTACGGGATCGCGATCGAAGAGCATGATCAGGAGGGGCGCGTGATTACGCTCGAATATCCGGATCATTACCTCGTCACCTGCTATACGCCGAACAGTCAGCGGGAGCTTACGCGGCTCGACTACCGCATGACGTGGGAAGATGCGTTTCGCGCGTATTTGTTGGCGTTGAATGAGGAGAAGCCGGTCGTGTTGTGCGGCGATTTGAATGTGGCGCATAAAGAAATCGATTTGAAAAATCCGAAGACGAATCGTCGGAACGCGGGTTTCACCGATGAAGAGCGAGGGATGATGACGAAGTTGCTGGACGCCGGTTTTACCGATTCGTTCCGTTATCTGTATCCGGACGCGGTCGACGCGTACACGTGGTGGAGTTATTTCGCGAAATCGCGCGAACGCAATGTCGGGTGGAGAATTGACTATTTCCTGGTGTCGGATCGTCTGGCGCCGAAGATTCAGGAAGCGCGGATTTATCCCGAAGTCATGGGCAGCGACCACTGCCCGGTCGATATAGTGTTGGATTTGGGCCGTTGAGCGGGGCGCTGACTTTGATGAATGGATCATTGTGGCGCAAGTACGGCGGTCTGTTTCTGCTGGCGCTGATTACGTTGTGCGCGTTTAATTGGAATTTGCCGATGACGGATCCGGTAGAGTCCAATTACGCTTTGACGGCGAAAGAAATGGTGCTGGCGGGCAACTGGATATCGCCGCAGATTTACGGTCATTACTGGTTTGATAAACCGATTTTCGCGTATTGGTTGCTGGAAATTTCCTACAAGTTGTTCGGGTTCGGCGATTTCGCGTCGCGCTTGCCCGGCGCGGTCATGGGAGCGGCGACGGTCGTGATGACGGGCGTTTTGGGCGAATGTTTTTGGCGGCGCAAAGACGCGTACTGGTACAGCGGTTTGTTTTTGCTGACGACATTTGCGTTTTGGGTGCTCAGCCGCGGCGTGGTCACGGATCCGGCGCTGCTTTTGTGGACGGCGGTGACGATGTACGGCGCGTATCGCGGTTTGACGGAAAATTCGCGTCGCTGCATGATGCTCGCGTACGCGGGCGCGGGGTTGGCCGTGCTTACCAAAGGGCCGGTGGGACTTGTGCTGCCGGGCTTGATTTTATTGGTCTGGCTTGCCGTGACGCCCGCCGCGCGCCGCTGGAAACGCCTGTTTGATCCGGCGGGCATCGCCGTATTTTTCCTCGTGTCGGCGCCCTGGTACGTGACGATGTACATGACGCACGGCGCGGATTTTATTCAGGGTTTCCTGGGTCTGCATAATATTACGCGGGCCACGGTTTCCGAACATCCCGAGGATAATCACTGGTATTATTACTTGCTGGTTTTGCCGCTTTCGGCGTTGCCGTGGACGCCGTTGGCGTTGCGGGAAATCGTTCGCGCGCGTTGGGAAACGTCGGCGGCGTATCGTTTTTGCGTGGTTTGGGTTGTAGTTACGGTGCTCTTTTACACGGCGATGGCGACCAAGTACATCACGTATACGTACATCGCGATTTTGCCGCTGGTGTTGCTCGCGGTACGCGCCTGGCTGTACGCGGTTGACAGCGGCCGCAACAAATATAACGCGTGGCTCACGGCGCCCGCTTTTTTCATGACGGCCTTGTATCTCGGCGTGATGGCCTATCTTAATCGCATGCTGATCGGCTTGGCCGCCGTGCTTTTGATTTTCTTCGCGTACACGTTGTGGCGCAGTCGTCGTAACGGTTCCCGCGCGGGCCGTTTCGCGCGGGTCGCTTGGATGCTGGTGATCGCCTCCCTTTTGCTGACGGCGGAAGGATTGCCGTCGGTACTGCGTGATCGGAGCACGGAAGAACTCGCGTCGGCATGGGCGGCGGAACCGGGCGTTCATTACTGCTACCGCGCGTACACGACCTCGTTCCCGTTTTATACGGGGATCGTGCCGATTTTTGCCGATCGCGACGAAGAGAGAAATGCGGTGTGGGCGGGTAAGTACACGATGCCGCAGATGACGGAGGAAGAGTTCATGGTGGTGCTGGCGCGCGGTGAGGAAGTGACGCTGTTGGTGCCGCGTTCGCAACGCAAACACTTTGTCAATGAACCGTACGCGCCTCTTTTGCAGTTGAAAGAAAGTTTTCACTCCGGTGATATTTACGTGAATACGGCTTCGTTACGAAGTCCGACGGAGGGATAATGGAGACAGATATCGACGCGCTGCTTGAAGATTTGCGCGCGTATACGAGCCCAAATGTCGCGAATCCCTGGCGCGAACAGGACGAGACGGAGCTCGATTTGCCGGGCGCGGCGGCGCGACGGCGCGACTACCTGCGCCGCTACCTGGCGGCGCGGCCCGCGCCGCGCGTGTTGTTGCTGGCGGAGGCGGCGGGCTATCAGGGTTGTCGCTTTTCCGGGATCGCGCTGACCTGCGAACGCATGCTTTTGGGACACCATAAACGTGTCGGCCCGCAGGATGTTTTTCTGATGCCGGAGACGGTCGAACGCACGTCGCGCGTGACGGACGAAATGCCGAACACGCGTGCCCGACTCGGCTATAACGAACCGACGGATACCATGGTGTGGCAGGCGGCATTGGACGCGGGACTGCGGCCGGAATCGTTTTTACTTTGGAATATTTTTCCGTTTCATCCGCATCCGGCGACGAATCCTCTCGCCAATCGCACGCCGCAGGAGGCGGAACTCGCCGCGGGATTGACGTTCGCGCGACGGATCATCGACATGTATCGGCCGCCGCTGATTTTCGCGATCGGGCGCAAAGCGCAACAGATGCTCGCGCAGGGCGGTATTCCAAGCGTCGCGTTACGCCATCCGGCGAACGGCGGCGCGACCGAATTTCGGCGCGGCTTTCAGCAAGCCATCCAATAAAAAAACACCTCAGCGAGGTGTTTTTTTGTTGTCGTCATGATCATAGCGACCGCTTCGGTAACCGTCAGGGGCGAATTGCACAGCCGCGATACCGAATTGACGAACGCATTGTAATAATTTTTGTTTGCGCTTCGCGGAGAGGCGCGCCAGTCGTTCGGCATCCGCTTCAATCGTCGCGGCGTGACCGTCATAGCGCAACCGCAGCGGTTCGCCCAACACGGCGCGCAAAAGAGTTTCCATTACCGCGACTTTACGCAATGTCTGCGCGTCGAGCTTGGTTCCGTACGGAAAGCGGGTAGCGAGACAGGGAGCGGCCGGTTTATCCCAAATGGGCAGACCGAGATGACGGGCGACATCGCGGATGTCCGCTTTCGTAAAGTTCGCGCCGAGGTAAGGTGAAACGACGGGCAGTTCCCGCAGCGCTCGCAAGCCCGGCCGGTATTGACCGAGATCGTCGATATTGCTGCCTTCCCAGACCGCCCGGTAACCGTGCGTGCGCGCATATTCCAGCAGGGCGGCAAAGCGACGATACTTGCAATGGTAGCAGCGATCCGGCGCGTTTTGCGCGACGGCGCCACAGTCGAGATCCGGCGTCGGCCATTCCATGTGGCGGATGCCGTGGCTTGCAGCAAAGTGGCGGGCCGCGATGCGCTCCGCCGGCGGGAGCAGCGGACTCACGCAGGTGACGGCGAGCAAATGGTCGCCGAGCATTTGCTGACCGAGGTACGCGAGTAACGAAGAATCGATGCCGCCCGAATAGGCGAGCACGACGCGTTCGTCGGCTTTTAACAGTCGGCGCAGTCGCGTCAGTTTAACGAGCGTTTCCGGCGTGAGCATAGATCGTTTCGACTCCTGCCAAGAAGCGGCGCGTGTTCTGTTCGATATCGGGACTTTCACGGAACAGCGCTCCGCCGACGAGGTACATAATATCGTCACCGTAGAGTTCCGATAATTCGGTGATCGCGTCGAGCGTCATGCCGCCGCCGATGGCGGGCAACAGCGGGCGGCAATTTCCCCACGCGCAGAGCGCGCCGTCACGGCTCGCCAAACACGCGTCATTGCGCACGCCGAAACGGCCGCCGCCGCCCACGACGATGACGCTGTCGGCGCCGGCCAAGCGCGGAAACAAACCGTTATAGACGAAGGGGGAAACCACCGGTCGCGGACCGCGCACCATCGGGCCGCTCCAGGACGGGTGGCAGACAATGGGCAAGGTGAAATCGGGATGATTCGCGAGTTCGTGCACGCTGCCCCAACCGGTCAAGGCCGGCGCTACCATGATGCCGTTCGCGCCGAGCTCCTGCGCGCACAGCGCGCGTTCGATCAATTCCGCGCCGGCGCTTGTGATATTCGGCAAGTACGCCGTGTGGTGACCGGCTTGCGCGTTGGCGTTCGCGACCGCGTCGACGCATGCCGTCACGCGTTCCCGAAAAGGAGAAAATTTTTGATTATGCAGGCTGTGGTCGTCTTTTATCACCGCCACGCCCGCGCGGGCGAAGGCGCTCGCCATGGCGGCGAATTCGCGGCTGCTGTGACCGATGGGTTTGAGCACCGCCATCACCAACGGTCCGGCGGGTATCTGCCAATAGTCGCGCAAACCGTTAAGACCGTAGCGCGGACCGGGATATTCGGCGGCGAGTTCCGGACTCAATGTGAAATCCAGCAAGCGCGTCTTGATTTGCAATGAGGAATTGCCGTATACCATATTCAAAAGCTGTAAAAACTCACCCTGCACCGCTTCGGCGGGATAGCTGAGCGTGACTTTCCATTCCGTTTCATTAAACGGTTCAAGGGCTTCGATGCGGCCGGTCATTTCGTCGGCGTACCAGGTGCCTTCCACCAATTCGTAGGGATATTCAATCGTCTGTTCGACGGCGAGATTCTGAGCGAGCTGCTCCGCTTCGGCGCGATCGTTCGCGGTGACGGCGTATACGGCCTGCCAGCGGGGAAGAGATAAATTCGTCATAAAGACCTCCTTTATTGCCACTATCTTATCACGGATGAAGAGGTGCACGTGATATAATATAAGTGTACCGATTCATTTACATGTTATCTGAGGAGGAAAATATTATGGAAAAACGCACTACCAAATGGGATGGTCAGGAATTGGCGCTCGCCGGTAAGGAAATTAAAGTCGGTGATACCGCTCCGGACGCGACACTGGTCGCGCGGGATTTAACGGCTAAAAAATTGTCGGACTGGAACGGCCAAATTAAAGTTCTCTTGGCGATGCCGTCGATGGATACGCCGGTTTGCCAAAACCAGGTTCGCCAGTTCAATAAAGACGCGGTCGATTTCGCCGATGACGTCGTTGTCATTGCGTTGAGCACGGACTTGCCGTTTGCGCAGGAACGTTTCTGCGCGGCGGAAGGATTGGATCGCGTGGTCACGCTTTCCGACCACAAGACGGCGGAATTCGGTGAAAAATACGGTTACCTCATTCCGGATCTGCGGCTGCTCTCGCGTGGTGTAGTAGTCGTCGATCGTGACAATGTCGTACGCTACATCGAATACGTGCCGGAAGCCAATGATCAGGTTGACTTCGCAAAAGCGCTGGAAGCATTGAAAAAACTGTAAAAATAGGACCGCAAAAAATAAAAAGTCGCGCCCTGAGGTGCGGCTTTTTATTACATTGAAACATGCGCGCGCCTTTGCTATGATGAAGTGAGATTATATATTTGAAGGAGGGCCACATGGACTGGAAAACAAAAATGGTGCCGCGGATCATTTCGATACCGCCGTCGGGCATTCGAAAATTTTTTGATTTGGCGAGCACCATGGACAATGTGATTTCACTCGGCGTGGGAGAGCCTGATTTCAACGCGCCGGACAAAGTCATCAAAGCCTGCATAGCAAGTCTGGAAAAAGGGGAAACGTCCTACACGGGCAATGCCGGTATTTTGCCTTTGCGCGAAGAAATCGCCAAACTGTTCGCCGAACACTACGGCGTCGAATACGATCCCAAGACGGAGATCACGGTGACGATCGGCGTTTCGGAAGCCATCGACATGACTTTGCGCGCGCTGTTGAATCCGGGAGATGAAGTGCTGATCCCCGATCCGGCCTATGTGGCGTATCCGGCTTGCGTGACGTTGGCGGGCGGTACGCCGGTACTCGTGCCGACGCGGCAGGAAGACGGTTTCCGTCTGACGGCGCAAGCGCTGGAAAAATATATTACCCCGAAAACAAAAGTATTGCTGATCGGTTTCCCGAACAACCCGACGGGCACGATCATGGATCGCGAATCGCTTATGGAGATCGCCGAAGTGGCGAAACGGCACGACCTCGTCGTTATTTCCGATGAAATCTACGCGGAACTGACCTATGAAGGCACGCACACCTGCATCGCGTCGCTGCCGGGCATGCGAGAACGCACCGTCGTTTTCAACGGCTTTTCGAAAGCCTACGCGATGACCGGCATGCGTATCGGTTACGCCTGCGCGCCGCGCGAACTCACGGAAACGATGTTCAAGATCCACCAGTACGCGATTATGTGCGCGCCGACGACCAGTCAAAAAGGAGCGCTCGCCGCTCTGCGCGAATGTGACGAAGACGTCGCCGCGATGAAAGCGGAATACGATCGCCGTCGTCAGTTTGTATACGAGGAACTGACGAAAATGGGCTTGCCCTGTGTGAAGCCGCAAGGCGCCTTCTACATCTTCCCGGATATTCGCAGCACGGGACTTACGGATAATGAATTCGCCGAAGGTTTACTCGCCGCCGAACGTATCGCCGTCGTGCCGGGCTCGGCATTCGGCGAACAGGGGAAAGGCCACGTGCGCATTTCCTACGCGTCGAGCATGGAAAATCTCGCCGAAGCCATGAAACGCATCGCGCGTTTTATCGCCTCGAAAAAATAAGGCAATGACCCACAGACAGCGGACATATGTCCGCTGTTTTTGGTTGGCGAAAGGTTCGCGCCGCCGCGCATATGCTATAATAAAAATTAATGTAAGAACGGGGGAAAACATTGCCGAAAACGCAGTTCAACACACTGGAAGATTTAGCGCGCGAGATTGCGAACGGGCGCGGTCAATATACTGAACAGAATACGATCAAGAGCGCTGCGCAGGACACGCCGCGCATCGCGCCGAGCGAAACCATGGCGGCGATGGAACGGCCGGAACTCGAAATGGTCACGCTGGCATCTTCGAGCAAGGGCAATGCCACGTTAGTGCGCACGCCGCGGACGCAGGTGCTGGTCGATTGCGGGATCAGCGCGCGCCGCATCACGCAGGCGCTGGCGGAGCTGCATGTCGATCCGGCGCAACTGGCCGGCGTTTTGCTTACGCATGAGCACAGCGATCATGTCAAGGGTCTGGCTTCTTTTTTGAAACGTTATTCGTTGCCGGTGTATACGACACGCGCGACGTTTCAGGCACTCGGCGAGACCGCGGTGACGTACGCGCGCCGCTTTGTGGAAGTAACGCGGCCGTTTACCCTCGGCGATTTGGATGTGGAACGGTTCGCGATCAGTCATGACGCGGCGGATCCGGGCGGATTCACCTTCGCCGCGACGCGCGTGAAAGCAGCGGTGTGCACCGACTTGGGCTTTGTGTCGTCCGATGTGGAAGCGGCGTTGCAAGAAGCTACGCTGCTGGTGCTCGAAGCCAACCACGATCCCGTCATGTTGCGCGAAGGACCGTACAGCGCGTTTTTGAAAGCGCGCATTTTGGGCGCGCGCGGGCACTTGGCCAACGGTGAAACCGGCCGCTTGCTGGCGCGTCTGTATCGGGGTCGGCGAATGGATGTCATTTTAGCGCACCGAAGTGAAACGAATAATACTTGCGCGGCGGTTGCCGCGGCCATGGAAACGATGCTCGACGCCACCGGCATTAAAGAGGAGAAGGCGGGCATTCACTGGCAGCACGGCGCCGTTTTGGGAAATGTGCGCTGCGCGTCGAAAACTGTTACGAACGAGGAGAAAGAATGCGAAACAATCGTAAATACATCATTATTATCGCCGTCCTGCTGATCATTATCGGAGTACTGCTGGGCGTCTTTTTGGGGCGCCACTGGTGGGCGCCGCAAGGTGACGGCAACGACTTTGAGTCTTTGAATACGCCGAAAGAAGAACGGATTTTATCCAATGTCCGCAACACTTCGATCGTGCAAGCCGTCAAACAGGTGGGACCCGCGGTAGTAGGCATCAGCACGAAAGTGTATGACCGCGATATGTTTAATCGGCGCGTGCTGGTCGGCGAAAGCGTCGGCAGCGGCGTCATCTTCGATAAGCGGGGATACATCGTCACTAACTACCATGTGGTGGGGACAAGTGATGACGTCAATGTCATGTTGGCGACAAACGAAACGATTACCGGCAAAGTGATCGGCCGCGATGAAGCTACCGATCTCGCCGTCATTAAAATCGAACATGAAGAGTTGCCGGTGGCGGAACTCGGCGACTCGAGTTCATTGGTCGTCGGCGAACCGGCGATCGCGATCGGCAATCCGTTGGGGCTGGAATTGCGCGGCACGGTGACGGTCGGCGTTATTTCCGCGTTGAACCGCACGATCAATCCGCTGGAACAGCATTATCCGTTAATTCAGACGGACGCGGCGATCAACCAGGGCAACAGCGGCGGGGCGCTGGTCAATGCCGAGGGCAAGGTAGTCGGCATCAACAGCGCCAAAATCGCGAATAACGGCGTGGAAGGTTTGGGTTTTGCCATTCCGATCAACGCGGCGCGGCCGATCTTAAAAGAATTGATTGCGCATGGCGAAATCCGTCGCGCGTACATAGGCGTATGGGCGGTCGATCAAGCCATTGCGGCTCGTTACGGTTACGAGTGGCCGGCGGGCGAAACCGGTGTCCTCGTCGTGAAAAAAGATCCGCGCGGACCGCTCGGCATGACCGATGTAGGATCGGGCGATTTTCTGACGGCGGTGAACGGTCAGGCGATCGCGAGCCTTCAAGACTTGCGCCAGCAAATTGACGCGCAGGCGCCGGGGCAGAAAATTACGCTCGGGTATCGCCATGACGGCAGGGAACGAACCGCCGAAGTGACGTTGCAGGAGGCGCGCTGATGCGCTATCGTCTGCTTTGCGTCGGCAAATTGAAACAGGATTTTCTCAAAGAGGCTTGCGCGGAGTACATCAAAAGGTTGCGTCCGTACGGCGAACTGACATGTATCGAGGTACCGGAAGCCAAGACGACGACGCGACCGAGCGAAAAAGAACGCGAAGCGCAGTTGGAAGAAGAAGGAAACGCGCTGCTGCAGCATATTCGTCCGCAGGATTACCTGATCGTGCTCGATTTGCACGGTAAGGAACTGTCGTCGACGGATTTCGCGGCGAAGCTCGCGAGCCTCGCGGTCGACGGCGTCGGCGAAGTCACGCTGGCGATCGGCGGCGCGTACGGACTCGGCGAGAACGTGCGCAAGCGGGCGCAGTTTCGCTGGGCGCTTTCGCCTTTGACATTTACGCATCAAATGACGCGGTACCTGGTATTGGAACAACTTTACCGAGCCGCTAAAATTAATCATCGGGAACCCTATCATTGGTAAGAGGTGACGGCATGGCAAACGAGCAGGATCAAAACAAGCAGGGAAAAGATTGGGCGCAAATCATCGACAAGAGTCGCAAGGACAATGCCAATATCATGTCGATGTTTCCCACCGCGCCTCATCAGCAGGCGACATTTACGGAACGTTTTCGCGCGCAGACGGCGGCCAGCGGCGAAGAACTGCTGACGATGCAAAATCAGTTGCAGGAGATGCGCGATGAATGGCTCGCCGCGCGCGCGCAGGCGTTGGCGGCGCAACCGGTTGTCACAACGCCGGTGGTTATGCGCGCGGCGCGAACACGCACGCATCGTCACGGTCATCTCACGCGACGGGCTTTCGCGGCGACGCCTCATTACTATGCGAAAACGGCGGACGGAGCGCGCGAAGTCAATTTGGCGTACCATTATATGACGGCGCGGCGCGCGAGTACGCAGGCGGCGCTCAGCGATTTTCGCGAATTGTTGACCAACACGCATCAACTTTTGGGCGGCATCGACGGTTTGACGGAAGTCATTGACGGTCTGCTGGCGGGCGGACTTACGCAAAATCAGCACCTTTTATATGAAGAGGAATTGAAAAGTCTCGCGCGTCGGGTGAACGACCTGTATCAGCAGATCAACAGCGCGGCGTTCCACCTGAACGGCATGTTTAATAAAGAAAAAGAGATCGCCGTCAACCTGCATACGCATTCCGAAGCGTCGGCGGATATTTTGCGACACCATCAGGCGGTGCTCTGGGCGTATCGCAAATATCTCGAATACCGGTCGAACGCGGCGCATACGTTGCAGACGGCGATGGAATCGTTGCAGATTTTCCTGCAGGCGATTCGCAAAGAAGTCATGCGCCGCAAGGTGGAAAGTTTGCACCGGGATATGCAGGATATTACCGCGCAACGACGGGAAATGATGGCGCGTCAGGCGGAGGAAGCGGCCGCGAAAGCGGAACTCGGCGAAGAATATATACCGGAAGAATTGCCGGAACTGCCGCCGGTGCAAGCGCTGGCGGCTGCCGATCAGGCGGCGTCGGCAGAGGAAATGGCGCGCCGCGCGGAACAAATTCGCGCCGATCGTGAAGCGGCTCGCGTCGCCGCGGAGAAAGCGGAACTGCGCGCCGAAGAGGCCGCTGCGAAAGCGCGGGAAGAATCCGAATTCGGCGATGATGAAGAAGGATCGCGCTCGATCGTGCCGTTGATTATTTTAATTCTTATTTTGGTCGGCGTCGGCGTCTACTACTTTTTGAAAATCAGAGGGTGATGGTGCCCGTTTATGACAGGTTACAATGAACCGCGCCGTGATCGTGACGACGGTCCGATCGCGGACGGCGAATATCGAGTGATCGAAGATCGCGCATGGTCCTCGGAGCGGCCTCCGCAAGAACCGCCGCGCCAACACTCCGGCAACGGCTTTCAGAAATCGGCCGGTCTGGGGTTGGGGGCGATGCTGCTGCTCTTGCTGAGCAAAGGCAAGAGCCTTTTGTTCGCGCTTAAATATACGAAATTTTTGGGCACGGCCGTTTCCATGTTCGTCATGATTTGGTCGTACGCGGTGTTTTACGGTTGGCAGTACGCGGCGGGTATCGTGCTGATGATCGCCATCCATGAGTTCGGGCATTACATCACGGCGAAAGCGGTCGGCATGCCGGTCTCGGCGCCGGTGTTCATCCCGTTCGTGGGCGCGTTGATCACCATGAAAGTGCCGCCGAAAGACGCGTGGCAGGAAGCGATCGTCGCGCTGGGCGGTCCGTTCTTCGGACTCGTGGCGGGACTGTGCGCGCTGTACTGGGGCATCGTTAACCATTCCGGACTGGTGCAGGCGATCGCCTACTTCAGCTTTTTTATTACGCTCTTTAATATGATTCCGGTGTCACCGCTTGACGGCGGTCGCATCGTCACCGCCCTTTCCCCGTGGGTATGGGTGGTCGGTTTGATCGTAATGGCCGTCGCCGCCTGGTATACATTCAGTCCGTTGATGATTCTGATTTTGTTTTTCGGTATCTATCGGGCGCGGCAGACTTGGTCACAGCGGCACGATCCGCGGCAGCAGCGGTACTTCACCGTCAGCGCGCCGAAACGTTGGCTGATCGGTATCGCTTACGGTCTGATCACGGCGTTGTCCGGCGTGGGCGTGTATCTTTTCACCGGCGCATAAAAGGAAATTTGCGAACGAAAGAGAACATATAAGTAAGAGGAGGTAACGACTATGAAAGCAACTGAAATCATGAGTAAATATGTCCTGACCTGCAGCAAAGATACGACGATTCACGAGTTGATCCGGTTATTTGTCCGCAATAAGGTAACGGCGATTCCCGTTGTCGGCGATGATGACGAGTTGCTCGGGATTGTTTCCGAAGGGGATCTCCTGTACAAAAAAGTGCGTCCGCACGTGCCGCGCTATGTCAATGTCTTGGGCGCCAGCCTTTACTACAGCGGCTACGGACAATATGAAGAAACCTTTCAAAAATTGTTGGCGACGCGCGCCGAAGAAATCATGACGAAAGAAGTCGAGTACGTCGAGCCGGATGCCGATTCCAATACCGTTGCGGATATGATGGTCGAGGACCATTTGAAAAATGTGCCGGTCGTGAAAGATAAACGTCTGGTCGGCATGATTTCACGCGCGGATATTTTAGAGTTAATCGCGCGGGAAAATGATTTGCCGATCGTCTGAAGGCAACAAAAAAGCAGCTCAGCGGAGCTGCTTTTTTATTGTTTTTATGACATTGTGAGTGGGCGCGCGCCGATCAGTGATGATGATGACCGCAGCAGCCGCCTCCTTTTTTGTCACCGTGATGGCCGCAACCGCAGCTTTCTGCGTGTTCATGATGACCGCAACCGCAGCTTTCGCCGCCTTCCGTCGTACCGCACGCGCATTTGCCTTGCGCCATGCCGACGAGGGCTTCTTGGACGCGCGGCAACAAAATCTGTCCCGCGACATCATTTTTCGCGTCTTCGCCTTTGATGATTTCAATTAATTTCAACGCGAAGAAGGGCGCGGTCAAAGGCCCGCGGCTCGTCAGCACGTTTTGATCGAAAAAGACGATTTCTTCATGCGCTTTTTTGAAGCCGACAGCTTCTTCCATACCCGGGTAGCACACGCCTTCGATGTCTTTGGCAATGCCCGCGGCGTGTAAAACGATGGGGCTGGCGCAAATGCTCGCAACCAGTTTGCCCGCGTCATGAAACGCTTTGATCGCCTTGGTGACGCGTGGATCGGCGGCCAGCGTTTCCGAGCCGGTCATGCCGCCCGGCGTAATGATGCCGGCGTAATCGTCCAGATGGATTTCATCCCATTTTTTATCCGCCCTGATCATGATATCGTGATCGCCGAGGGTTTCCAACGTGTCCATTGTCGAAATCGTATCGACCTCGATGCCGGCGCGGCGCAAATACGTTACCACCAGTAACGCTTCCGTTTCTTCGTAACCTTTGCTCAATAGAACCATGTATTTGTTCATTGTGTCGCTCCTTTCCGAATCTACCGTAACAAACTGTATAATAATTATATCAGACACATGCGTATGCTTGCCAACGGGCAGGGGGCATGGCATACTGAAAACAAAACGTAAAGGAGTCGTTATGAATCAACCCACGCAAATGACACTGGCGGAATTCACCGCCGCGTTAGCGAGCGCCGCGCCGACACCGGGTGGAGGCGGCGCCAGCTCGCTCGTTGGAGCGCAGGCCGTCGCGTTGGCGCAAATGGTCGCGGAACTGACGCTGAAAAATGAACGCTATGCCGACGCGCATGAGGATATGCAAGCGGTGCGGGACGAGGCGGAACGTTTACGCGCCGAGGTTTTGAGCTATATTCAAAAAGACGCGGACGCGTTCGGAGCGCTCGTGGTCGCGTGGCGTTTACCCAAAGACGATCCTTCCCGCGCGGCGCGAAATGAAGCGGCGACGCGCGCGGCGGCGGAAGTACCGTTGGCCTTGGCCGAGGCGTGCGCGCGGATTTTTCCGCTGGCGGCGCAAGTTTTGGCGAAAGGCGTGGCGAGCGCGCGCTCGGACGGGGAACTGGCCGTTTTGTTTGCCGCCGCCGCGATACGCGGAGCGCTCTACAATGTGCGCATCAACATTAAAAACATGCCCGAAAATGAGTATACAAAACTTCTAATAACGCGCCAAAAAACGCTGGCAACGCAAGCAGAGCAGGCGGAACGGGAGTTGCTCGGAGGCGTGTAGCCGCGCGGCCGACTTGGCAAGCAGAGCGAATTCGTGTAAAATGTACATAGTTTCTAGGTAGTGACTATGCAGTAACTAAGGAGGAAACCCTATGTTTAAAACAAGTATGATGACGGCCGTATTGGCGGCCGGTACGGTATTGAGCGCGTGCGCTGCGGGCACCGGCGTGTTGAATGTCGACATGGCGTTGCAGGCCAGCCCGAAATATCAGCCGATGGTGCAACAGATGCAGAAAGTGGAACAGCAGTACGCGCCGCAGCTGAGCGCTATGGAAGCGGACCTCAAACAAATGAAAACGCAGCAGGAACAGCAGCAGGCGATGCAAGGCAAATACAAAGCCTTGATTCAGTCCTACATGCAGGATCGTGAAAAAGCGACCGCCGCGTTGCAAAAAGATTTGAACAAAGCGACGCAGGAAGTATTGCGCGATCAGAAACTGGATGTCATCCTCGCGCAACCGGTTCAGATTGCCGCTAAAGCGAAAGACGAAAAAATCGTTGACGTAACTCCGGAAGTGGCAGCGAAATTAAAGAAATAAGCAGATTCATTAAACCGGCCTTCGGGCCGGTTTTTTGCGTCCGCAAATCAGAAATTTTCGCTGTTACGCGCCGCGGATCGGTAACGTTCGCCCTTCTCAATGAGCGAAATTAAGCGAACGTTCGTAATTGTGCGAATACTTTGCGAAAAAAATATAAATTCATTCTACTTTTTGATGAAAATTAGTGATGAGTATGCTATTCTATACTTACAGAAGAGAGGTGATCTCATGCCAAAACTTCGACGTGTCGAACGTATGGCGGCGCTGACTAAAATGTTGGCGGACCGTCCGCATGAGCTGATCCCTTTGTCTTTTTTTTGCGATTATTTCGGCATTGCCAAATCGACATTGAGCGAAGATCTGCTGTCGGTACGCCGCGCTTTTGACGCGTATCGGCTGGGATCGCTGGAGACCGTTTTCGGCGCGGCCGGCGGGGTGCGTTACATCCCGTATCGGAAGGGGCGCGCCGCCAATCAGGTATTGGAAACCATGGCGGCGAAACTCGAAAGCGGCGATCGGATTATCGCGGGCGGATTTTTGTACATGTCGGATATTTTGTACGACTGGCAATGGATGTCGGCAGTGGGGGAAATTTTCATGACCCGCTTTGCCGCCACGCATCCGGACTGCATTATGACAGTGGAGACAAAAGGGATCCTGCCGGCCATGATGGTGGCGCGGGCATTTAACAAACCGCTGGTCATCGCGCGGCGCGACAGCCGCGTGACGGAAGGATCGGCAATCAGCATTAACTACGTTTCGGGTTCCACCAAACGAATTCAGACGATGTCGCTTACCAAGCGGGCGCTCGCGCCGAATCAACGGGTGTTGATCATCGATGATTTCATGAAGGCCGGCGGCACCGCGAAAGGTATGAAAGAGCTTGTCTACGAATCGGGTTCACAGACGGTCGGGGTCGGCGTATTGGTCGCCACCGCGGAGCCGCGGGAGAAAATGACCGGCGACTATATGCCTTTACTGGTGCTGGAAGGCGTCGATGAAGTGGAACGGCATGTCAGAATTCGCCCTCAGTTGGAACCGGAGGAGGAAATGAATGAGTAAACTTGTGGCGACGGTTTTGGCCGCAGGCAAAGGCACGCGCATGAAATCGCGGCAACCGAAAGTGTTGCACGAAGTCGGCGGCGTACCGATGGTGTCCCATGTATTGCGGAGCGCGAAGGCGGCGGGAGCAGACGACGCGGTAGTAATTGTCGGTTTCGGCGGCGACCGGGTTGCCGAGCGTCTCGGTTCGGCGTATCATTACGTTGAGCAAGCCGAACAGTTGGGAACGGGCCATGCTCTCATGCTCGCGCAAGCGGCGTTACAAGACGCGGAAACGGTGCTCGTCATCTGCGGTGATACACCGCTTTTGCGCGCCGAAACGTTGCGGGAGCTGATCGCGACGCATGCCAGACAGCAGGCGGCGGCGACGATTTTGACGACGACGTTCGCCGATCCGACGGGGTACGGCCGGATTATTCGCGATGCGGCGCAGAACGTGCTCAAAATTGTCGAAGAAAAGGACGCGTCGCCGGAAGAGAAAAAAGTCGCGGAAGTCAATACCGGCACGTACTGCTTTGACGCCCGCAAGCTGTGGCCGCAGTTGCAGCGGATTACCAATGACAACGCGCAAGGCGAATACTATTTGACCGATGTCATTGATTTTCTGGTCAGCGCCGGCGAAATAGTGACGGCGGCGACCTGCGCGGACAGCGATGAAACGCTCGGCGTGAATTCACGCGCGCAATTGGCGCAGGCGGAAGCGATTTTGCGGCAGCGCAAAAACGCGGAACTGATGGCGCAGGGCGTGACGCTGATCGATCCGGCGCGCACCTATGTGGATGCAGACGTTCGTGTCGGCCAAGATACGATTCTCGAGCCGGGAACGATTTTGCGCCGCGGCACGGTTGTCGGCAGCGGTTGCCATATCGGTCCGGATACGGAACTCGATCGCACGACGGTCGGCGACGACTCGCACTTGCATCGCACGTACGCGCATGAAGCGAGCGTCGGCAGCGGTTGCGAGATCGGCCCGTATGTTCATTTGCGGCCGCATACGCGGATCGCGGATCATGTCAAAGTCGGCAACTTCGTCGAAGTGAAAAACAGCACCGTCGGCGAAGGCACCAAATTGCCGCATCTGAGTTATCTCGGCGACAGCGATATCGGCGGCGGGGTCAACATCGGCTGCGGTACCATTACCGTGAATTACGACGGTCACAAGAAGTATCGCACGACGATTAAAGACGGAGCGTTCGTCGGCTGCAACAGCAATCTGGTAGCGCCGGTTGTCATCGGCCGCGACGCGTATATCGGCGCGGGTTCGACGATTACCAAGGACGTTCCGGAAAAGGCGCTCGCCGTAGCGCGCGCTCGGCAATTTGTCAAAGAAGATTGGGTAAAGAAAGCGGAAGAAACAAAATAAAGGAGATCACACCATGTCAGTCGAAACAGGAAAACAACTGAAGTTATTCACCGGAACGGCACATCCGGAATTGGCCCAGGAGGTCGCGGACTATATCGGCATTCCGGTCGGCAAAGCATTCTGCGGTCGGTTCAATAACGGTGAAATCCAGGTCATGATTGATGAAAGCGTGCGGGGGACGGATGTCTTCCTGATTCAACCGACGGGTACGCCCGCCAATGATAACCTGATGGAACTGTTCATCATGGCGGACGCGTTACGACGCGCCTCGGCTCGTCACATCACCGCGGTCGTTCCCTACTACGGTTATGCGCGCCAGGATCGCAAAACGCGCGGCCGTGAACCGATCACCGCGAAACTCGTGGCGGATCTCATGCAGCGTTCCGGCATTACCCGTCTTGTCACGATTGATCTGCACGCGGGTCAAATTCAGGGATTCTTCGATATTCCTGTGGACCACTTGAAGGCCGCTTCGATTTTAGCGAAACACATCCGTAAACAGGACATTCCTGATTTGATGATTGTTTCGCCCGACTTAGGCGGCGTCACTCGCGCCCGCGACTTGGCGGACCGCGTCGGCGCGCCGATTGCGATCATTGAAAAACGGCGTCCGCGTCCGGGCGTGGCCGAAGTCATGAACCTGATCGGTTCCGTCGAAGGCAAAAACTGTATTATCGTCGATGATATCGTCGATACCGCGGGATCCTTGGTGGAAGGCGCGAAAGCATTGCAGCGTTTCGGCGCGAAATCCGTACGCGCGGCCTGTACGCATCCGGTACTGACCGATCCGGCGACGGAGCGTCTGGCGGCGTCGAATATTAAAGAACTTATGATTACGAATACGATTCCGGTTGCGGCGGAAAAACAACTGCCGAATATCACGCAACTTTCGGTCGCGCCGCTCTTGGGCGAAGCGATCATGCGGATTTTCCACAATGTTTCCGTCAGCAAACTGTTTGATAAATAGAGGTTTGTTTTGCAGTTGATTGTAGGCTTGGGAAATCCCGGCAGCAAGTACGCCGGTACGCGTCATAACGCCGGTTTCATGGCGGTCGCGGCGATTGCTGAAAAATACGGCGTGACGCGTTGGAAAGAGGAGCATCAGGCGCATACCGCGACGATTAACGTCGACGGTGAAAAGGTGATGCTGGTCATGCCGCAAACGTTTATGAATTTGAGCGGCGACGCGGTCGGCCCGCTCATGCGCTATTACAAGCTTTCACCGGCAGATGTAGTTGTGATTTATGATGATATGGATTTGCCCGTCGGTCAGTTGCGACTGCGGGTCAAAGGGTCCGCCGGCGGACACAATGGCATGAAATCGGTGATTGCGCATTTGGGCACCGATCAATTTCCGCATGTTCGCATCGGTATCGGTCGGCCGCAACCCGGCTGGACCGTCATTGATCATGTGCTGGCGCGTCCGCAGGAAGATGACGCGGCGGCGCTGGCGGAAGGGGTTCAACAGGCGGCTGAGGCGGCAGTCGGCATCTGCACGCTCGGCATGGATCTGGCGATGAATCGTTTCAACCCGCTCAAACGCGCGCGCTGAATTGACAACTGTTCTTATTTTGGGTTATACTATCTCCACTACATAAAGGAACATATGTAGCGAAAGCATGAAGGAGGTAGGAACATGAGCAAGATTAATACCCTGACAAGTCAGTTGGCGGTACTCGGTTACACCGGGTTTGAAATCAGCGAGCTCATTCGGTCCGTCACTCATGGTCGAACGTTACATCAATTGAATCGCGCGGCGTTGCGTCGCGTGGCGAATGTACTCGAACAATATGTGCGACTGGGAACCGATTATGTCGCTAACTATAGCAAGTAACAGGTAACCTGAAACGTCTATGCCGAACGGCATGGACGTTTTTTTACAAGGAGAATCATGCAGCGAAAACAGCCTCGCCAACGGACGATGGGCATGTCCGTTAAGGCGATCATTTGGCACCGCGGACGAATTTTAATTTTACAAAAAAAGGATCGTCCCGGCCGTCATCCATGGGAATTTCCCGGCGGCGGATTGGAGTTCGGCGAAGATTTCGCGGCGGCGTTACGGCGGGAAGTCAAAGAGGAAACCGGTCTTACCGTGCATATTTTAGGACCGGTCGGCCTGTGGAATTTTCGTCGGCATCCTGTGCGGCCGTTGACCGGAGTCATGTTTATTTGCCGTTCCGATACGGAGGAAGTAACCCTTTCCTTTGAACATTTGGCGTACCGTTGGGTGCTTCCGGAAGAGCTCGCCGAGTATCCTTTGCACGCGTCGTTGCGCAAGGCGCTCGCGCAAATTCGACCGGCGCAATTGGCGCAGGCGGCGAAACTGGCGCAGGAACTGGTGGGAGAAAACAAATGATTCAAATTATCGGTACGAAAAAGAATCGCGCCACGCAACACGCGCTACGCTTTTTTAAGGAACGGCGCATCGCGTTTCAATGGCGGGATCTGACGGAAAAAGGACTCAGCCGCAGCGAGCTGGAAAATATTCGCAGTCGCCTGAAAACCTTGCCGCTGGATCGGGAAGGGAAAGCCTTTCGCGCCGCGGTGCGTCCGGGCGAGAGTTTTGATCCGCTGGCACTCGCGTTGCGAGAACCGCTGGTTTTGGAGCTTCCCATTGTCCGCACGAAAACGCAGGCCGCGAGCGGCATGGCTCCCGAGCGTTGGCAGGAAATGGCGCGGGAGGAAGCGAAATGAAAGGACGTTTGATTGTTTTCGAAGGCGCTGACGGCAGCGGGAAAGCCACGCAGGCGACGCTGTTAAAAGAAGCGCTGGCGGCGCGCGGCGAGCAGGTCAAAAGCGTCACCTTTCCGAACTATGAGAGTCCGGCGGCGGGGCCGGTGCGCATGTACCTGGCCGGTGCATTCGGCGCGCATCCGGATGATGTGAGCCCGTACGCGGCCTCCACCTTGTACGCGGTCGACCGTTACGCGTCGTATAAAAGCGACTGGGGCGCGTTTTATGAAGCGGGTGGCACGGTAGTCGCCGATCGTTACGTGACGTCCAACATGGTGCATCAGATGACCAAGTTGCGCAGCACGAAAGAAAAACGCGAATTTTTGCAATGGCTGGACGCGTTTGAATACGGCACGCTTGCATTGCCGCGTCCCGACCTCGTCATTTTGCTCGATATTCCGCGTGACGTTTCCGAGAAGTTATTGGCGGCGCGCGCGCAAAATAAAGATCAGGACGCGCAAGCGACCGACATCCACGAAGCGGATCGTGAATATTTGGCGCGCTGCTATGCCGCCTACGATCTTTTGGCGCCGCATTACGGCTGGGTGCGGATCCGCTGCACGGACGGCGACCGTCTGTTGACGGTGGAAGAAATACACGCCAAGGTACTGGCGTACGTGACGGGAAAACGTTAAATGAGCAATAAAAAAGAATCCCGAGCGGGATTCTTTTTTATTTTTATTCTTTCGATATCGCTTGCTCCGACTCTTTGTCGTTGTCCGCTTGCGGTGCGATCTGCACCCGATGTTTTTCGGTGGGGAACAGCGTTTTCTTGCGGATCAGTCGACCGAATTCATCATGGTAGTACTGCGCTTCCTGCGGAATGATAGGCGTTTTCGGCGAGGTAAAGCCGCGCCCCATGACATCCGCCGTCGGCGTAATGAACATGAACGCGTGCGGATCGATCTCGTCAAGCAACTTTTTGATTTTCGCGATCTGCGTCAAATTGATGACGACAAAGATGACTTTGCGCATTCCTTTGGTAAACGCGCCTTCGCCGTAGAGAATCGTTACGCCGCGGCCGACTTCGCGAATGATCGCGTCGGCGATTTCATCGGCGTGCTCGGAAACAATATAGGCGGTTTTGCGTTGGTTCAAACCGATGACCACTTTATTGGTGACGAGCGATTGCGTGTACATGCCCGCCAGCGTCAGGACCGCGAGCTCCAGGTTGAAGATGATCGCGCCCGCCGCCATAATGCAGGCGTTAAGGGCGAAGATAACGCTGCCCATTTCCAGCGAATATTTTTTCTTCACAATGGCCGCGACGACATCCAGTCCGCCGGAGTTGCCGTCGTAGCGATACATCAGACCCGAGCCGACGCCGATCAGGACGCCGCCGAAGACCGCGGACAACACGGACTCATGAATGTACATCGTTCGCGCGAGCGGCGCGAGCAGATCGACGGCGACCGACATCATGACCGTCCCGTAGATCGTAATGGTAGTAAAGCGTTTGCCGAGATACAACACCGACAGAATAATCATCGGGATATTGATGACCAAGTTCGCGATACCGAAGGAAATGCCGGTCAGGTAGTAAATGGTGACCGCCACGCCGGTGATCCCGCCCGAAAGTAAATTGTGCGGAATATAAAACATATTTAAACCGACCGCGTAAATAAAGCAGCCGACAGCGACCATCAAAAGCGTGTGTAGAAATGAGCGCATAAAGCCCCTTTCAGCGCGTTCTCATTGTAAGCGCCGCTAAATTCGAGTATACTGAATAGGAAACGGATGTATCGAAAAAATACCATTTACTTACCGGCAACTCCCTTTTCGGACGGCGCCGGAAACACCTATATCTTATAGATCATCTTATACGATTCGATTGATTTTTGCTAGAGGCAGGTGACTGTATGCAGGAAGAATTGGCACCCGCGAAAATTAATTTGGCGCTTGCCATTACCGGCCGGCGCGTGGACGGCTACCACAATATTGATACCGTGATGCATTCCATCACGTTAAGCGATTCCGTTTTTTTCAGTCCGGCCGATGAACTGATTTTTCGTTGCAATGATTTATCGTTACCCTTGGGCGCCGGCAATTTGGCATGGGAAGCGGCGCAGCTGGTGCGCCGTTATGTCGGCCAACGGCGAGGCGTGGCGATTCAACTCAATAAACGGATTCCGGCGGGCAGCGGTCTCGGCGGCGGTTCCAGCGACGCGGCCGCCGTGTTGCGCGGTCTGAACCGATTTTGGCAACTCGGTTTGACGGACGCGGAACTGTTATGGCTGGCGGGGCAACTCGGGAGTGACGTGCCGTTTTGCGTTTTCGGCGGTTGCGCCCGCGGCAGAGAAAAAGGCGATGTGCTGACGCCGTTGCCGGAGTTGCCCGAAACGAACCTGGTCATTGTCATGCCGCCGCTCAGCGTGGCAAGCGCGCAGGCGTACGCGCGTTACGATACGACGCCGTTCGCGGGAACAGTCGATGTGACTGGCGTGGTCGCGGCATTGGGACAACGGCCAGAGATGGTATGGCGACGTTTGGGCAATGATTTTTTGGCGCTGCTTGCGCCGACGGAACCGAAGTTACAGGAGCTTTCAAAATTTTTGCGCGATCTGCGCTACCCGTATTCACTGACAGGCTCCGGCGCGGCCTTTTTCGTGGTGGTGCCGACGGCTCGCGAAGCGTATTTCGTGATGCGGCAAATCGAACGGGAACAGCGCGGTTGGCGCAGTTATCAAGTTAAAACGAGGGGCGGTTATCGATGAAAAAACGAACGCATGAACGGTTGGCGCCGATCCACTTGGACGCGTATCGCCCGTTGCGTGAACTCGTCGCGGAAACATTGCGCACAGCCATTCAAAACGGTACTTTACAACCCGGTGAGCGCCTGATGGAATTACAGCTGGCGGATGAACTCGGCGTTTCGCGCACGCCGATTCGCGAAGCGGTGCGCGAACTGGAAGCGGAAGGTTTTGTGGTGATGATTCCGCGGCGCGGCACCTATGTCGCGGACATTTCGCTGAAAGATATTTCCCAAGTGTTTGAAATCCGCACGGCGCTCGAAGAACTCGCAGCCGGTTTGGCGGCGGAACGCATCACGGAGGAAGAACTCGAAGAGCTCGAACGCCTGCTCGTGGAAATCGGCGATTACATCGAGAACGGGGAAATTGACCGTATTATCGAGACGGATATTAAATTTCATCAAATTCTGTATACGGCCAGCCGCAATAATCGCCTGATCGAAATCATCAATAACTTACGGGAAATGTTGACGCGTTTCCGCTCCGTATCGCTGCATTATCCGGGGCGGTTGCAGGATACATGGCAGGAGCATCGCGATTTGGTCGAAGCCATCGCCGAACACAACGCGACGCGCGCCCGCAAAATCGCGGTACGGCATATGGAAAATTCGGAGCAAACCTTGCTGAAAGGCATCGCGGAAGATAAATCGGTGGCCGCGTTTCTTTCGCAGCATGCCGGAGGCCGTAAGCGATGAAACCGACAACGTTGGTGTTTGTACGGCGCGATGACGGGGCCGTTCTTTTAGGCAAAAAACGCCGCGGTTTCGGCGTCGACAAATGGAACGGTTTCGGCGGTAAAGTGCGCTCGGGAGAAAGTCTGCGCCAAGCGGCGGCGCGTGAACTGCAGGAAGAATCGGGGCTCATTGTCCACCCGGAACATCTCGTATTGACGGGGCATTTGCTATTTCGTTTTGAAGACCATCCGGAACTCAATCATCCGGCGACGATTTATATCGCGGAGCTTTACGAAGGGATGCCAAAACCGACGGAAGAAATGGAGCCGGAGTGGTTTTATCCGAACGCCGTGCCTTATGAAGAGATGTGGTCGGGAGACCATCTCTGGCTACCGCAGCTTTTCGCGGGGCATGCGATTAAAGGCATGATTTTATTCGCCGAGGATCAGGAAGAAATCATCGCGTTTGAATTGCGCGAAGTCGAGCGGGAGAGTTTACGTGACGACCTGGGTTGAAAAACTGCTGGACTGGTTCAAAGTCAACGGTCGGGAGCTTCCCTGGCGGGAAGAGCGAACGCCGTACCGCACTTGGGTATCGGAAATTATGTTGCAGCAGACGCGCGTGGAGGCGGTGCGAGCCTACTACACGAACTGGCTGGAGAAATTTCCGACGCCGGAGACGGTGGCGCAGGCTTCTACGGAAGACGTTCTGCATGCTTGGCAAGGGCTCGGCTATTACCGGCGCGCTCGTCTTTTGCAGCAGGCGATGCAGGAAGTCCAAGCGCGATACGACGGCGAAATTCCGTCCGGGCGTGACGAACTGCTGGCGTTGCCCGGCGTCGGTCCGTACGTGATGGGAGCGATCCGCTCGCTCGCTTTTAACAAACCGGAACCGGCGGTTGACGGCAATGTCCTGCGCGTATTCGCCCGACTGTACGGCATCACGGATAATATTTTGGACGCGCCCGTGCATCGTGAAGTGACGAAACTTGTCGCGGAAGCATTGCCCGCGGATCGGCCGCAGGCATTTAACGAAGCGTTGATGGATTTCGGCGCGCTGGTCTGTATTCCGCGAGCGCCGCGGTGCGGTCAGTGCCCTTTGCGCGAGGAGTGCGTGGCCTATCAGACTGGGCAGACGGACACCTTGCCCGTACGTCGAAAAAAAACGCAGCAACAAAAATGGTATGCCGCCGTCGCCGTGGTCGCTCGCGACGGTGCGTTTTTATTGGAACGGCGACCGGAAGAAGGCATGCTCGCCGGCATGTGGCAGTTTCCGCAACAGTTGGCGCGGACATTGACGGCCGCGAAAGAGGAACTGTTCGCGCAGTATCCGCCGCAGTCCAAGCAATGGTTTTGGCGGCATAAGCATGTGTTTTCGCATCGTATTTGGGAATTACGCGCGTACCGCGCGACGCCGCCGTCAACGTTAGCGGGGGATTTTCGCTGGGTGCGGCCGGACGAATTTGTAACGCTTCCTATGGCGGGGCCGCATGCCAAGTTGGCGACATATATTTTAGATCGGGATCGGTAATTAAAAATGGCTCGAGCAAACTTTATTTTACTGGCTTTATTGACAATTTCTTTTATCGTGTCTTTTATAAATTCCGCGTGTCTGGCGGCTCTGTGGAGGATGAATCGGTACACGCTTTTCGGCAGCTTTCTAAGCATCTCGTGGCTGGCAGCCGCCTACTACTTTTTTTACGCGGATTTATATTTGACCACCTTCGCCGGCGCGCTCGGTCGTTTTCTGGCATTGCTCAGCGTCTCCTGGCTGATCTGGCAGATCGCCGCGGCGGTGCCGCTGCTCATTGTGCGTATCATTTCATTACTCGGCGGAAAAAGGGGACTTTGGGCGACGCTTAGTGCGTTCATTATGATCGGCGCTGTCGTTATGATCGGCGCGGGTCTTTACGGTAGCGAACATTTGGACTATGAAACGAAAGAATTGCGCTACACGAGTTTGCCGTATCAATTTGATGGGACTAAAATCGCGCTCATTACCGATTTGCACATCGGGCCGTACTACCATGTCAGTGATCTGGCGGAGATCTTGGAACAGGCGGAACGAGATGAAGTGGATTACATCGTTTTAGGCGGCGACTTGATTGATGACGTGCGGGAACTTCCGGCCTTGCAGGAACTGTTGAAAGAAAAAGCGCCGAATTTCCGACTCGGCATCGATTACGTGTGGGGCAATCACGAATACTTCCGCGACCAGCCGCTGATCGCGGACTACCTTGCGCAATCCGATATTCGCGTCTTGAAAAATGAACACGCCACGCTTTCCCGCGACGGCGCTACCATCTACGTGGCCGGCGTGGATTTTCCGTTCGGTCGCGGCGAGAACTTGAAAGCGCAAGCCAAAGAATATACGGATCAGGCCATGGCGGGTATTCCGGAACATGCTTTTGTGATCTTGCTGGCGCACCACCCGCAATTTTTGGAAGAAGGTTTGACGCGTCATGTTGAGCTGACGCTGGCAGGGCATACGCACGGCATGCAATTCGGTCTCGCCGGGCAGACATTTCCGCTGATGTATCCCTACAATCGCGGCCTGTTTACGCGCGGCGCAAGCGTCGGTTACGTCAGTCGCGGCGCGGGCGGATGGATGCCGCTGCGTGTATTTTGCGATCGTGAAGTGACGTATTTCACACTGAAACGCGGACGCTAAAAAAGATCCTCCACGGAGGATCTTTTTTGTTGCTTACTTGCGCGATCGTGCATCGGCGTTGGCTAAAAAACAAGACGTATTCACCAGGACGCGCGTGTGCGTGCCCGCAGCGACGACGCCGATCTCGTCACGCACCGTCACGGTAAATTCGTACTGCCGTCCGGTGTGCGACGTGATTTCCGCGCAGGCGGTCAGCGTCATTCCGACAACGCTGGGCGCGGTATGCGTGAGAGAAATGCGCGTGCCGACCGTGGTTTCGTCATCATTCAGGTGCGGCGCCAGCGCGGCGACGGCGGCCGCCTCCATCGCGGCGGCGATGACGGGCGTCGCGCACACGTCGACGGTGCCGCTGCCGACGGCCGCGGCCGTATCCGTGGCGGCAATGACGCAAGTAAAGCTTCCCTTGGTACCGATCATGGACATGGTATCCCTCCTCTGTGTATTATATTGTACCGAAACGCGGTTTTTTTGTCAGGGGCGCCGCGCTTGACGCATCTGCGCATATGGTATAATAGGTACTAAATTATGCATATAAATCGCGGCTATAAGGCCGAGTTATGCCGTTTGGGCATGTTGGGCGTAAGCCAAAGGAGATGAATACCATGAAGTTTGTCAGTACGCGCGGGCGCGCTCCGTCCGTTACCGCCGCGGAAGCTCTTGTTTCGGGTCTGGCACCGGATGGGGGACTGTACGTTCCGGAATATTTACCGGCGCCGCGTGAGGACTGGGAAGCAACGGCGGATCTGACATACGCGGAACTCGCCGCCGAAGTGTTGGCGTTGTTTTTTACCGACTGGGACAAAGAAGAACTGTTGACTTTATGCCGCAAGGCATACAACGGAACATTCAATATGCCGGGGATTATTCGCGTGCGCAAAGTCGGTGAAAAACGTTACTTCACGGAACTGTTCCATGGCCGGACGCTGGCGTTCAAAGACATGGCGTTGTCCTTATTTCCTCATTTACTGCAGGCCGCCAAGGAAAAACTCGGACGTACGGAAACGACCTTGATCCTGACCGCGACCAGCGGCGACACGGGCAAAGCCGCGTTGGCCGGATTCCAAGACGTGCCGGGAACGGAAATCGTGGTGTTTTATCCGGAACACGGCGTCAGCCCCGTGCAAAAATGGCAGATGCAGACCCAAGCGGGAGAAAACGTGCACGTGTACGGCGTCGAAGGTAATTTTGACGACGCGCAGACATTCGTCAAAGCGGCGTTTGAAGATCCGGACCTGCGCGCCTACGCCAAGGACCACGGCGTGGCGTTTTCCAGCGCCAATTCGATCAATATCGGACGTTTATTGCCGCAGATCGTGTACTATATCCGCACCTACGCGGAACTCGTCAAAGCGGGCGAGATCAAAAAAGGCGAAGCGTTTGACGTGTGCGTGCCGACCGGCAACTTCGGCAATATTTTGGCGGGTTACCTCGCGAAACGATTGGGCGTGCCGATCGCGAAACTGATTTGCGCATCGAACGAAAATCATGTCTTGACCGACTTTTTCCGTACGGGCACTTACGATCGCCGTCGCGAATTTCACGCGACGCATTCGCCCTCGATGGACATTTTGATTTCGTCGAACTTGGAACGTTTTATTTACTACTTGCTGGACGGCGATGCGCGCGCGACGGAGAAATACCTCGAAGAACTCCGCGCAAACGGTAGCTTTACATTGCCGCAAGATGTCATGGCGAAGGCGGATGATTTCCTCTGCGGCTGGGTGGACGATGAAGAGATGGTTCGCCTCATGGGCCGCATGCACAAAGAACACGGCTACCTGATGGACCCGCACACGGCAGTGGCGGTCGGCGTGAGCGATCAGTTGCAAGAGGAACGCGACGGGCGACTGTTGGTCATTATTTCCACGGCGCATCCGTATAAATTCCCCGACACCGTCGCGCAAGCGTTGAAACTCGACACCAAAGACGCGACCGATGATTTCGATCGCATGTGGCAAATCGCCAATATTTCCAGCTTGCCGCTACCGATTCAGTTTTTCCATCTACGCAAAAAACAACCGCGCTTTCATGAGAGCGTGGAGAAAGAAGACTTACAGAACGTTGTGCGCGAGACGATCGCCGCAATGACGGAGCATAATGAAAATTAACAGGCAACATACGCAGTGGAGCGAAGCGGAAGAGCGCCGTCTCAAATGGGGACTGGTCGTATTTCTGCTCGCGATCCTGAGTGGGATCCATCTTCTGGATCCGACATTTTACGGCACGATCTGGCACCTTTCCATGGTCGGCGACTTTCACGGCACGGTGGAATACCTGCGCGGCTTCGGCGTATGGGCGATGGCCGTCAGCTTTTTCATCGATGTCATCATCAATATTGTCGGCTTTTTGCCCTCCATTTTTCTGTCGGCCGCCAACGGACTTATTTTCGGCATTTGGCTCGGCATTCTGATTTCCTGGGCCGGTGAAACGGTGGGCGTGCTGATCTCGTTTTGGCTGATGCGCACGATTTTTCGCGACATGGCGAAACGCGTCATCGAGCACAATAAAATGCTCACCAAACTGGACTCGTACTCGACCATGTGGGCGATGCTGATCGCTCGCGCCGTGCCGTACTCGCCGAACGGACTGGTGACGGCGCTCGGCGCGCTTTCCCGTATCAGCTATCGCGATTACCTGATCGGCACGGCCTTGGGCAAGCTGCCTTCCGTCGCGATTGAAGTCGTCGTCGGACACGACGTCGTTCTCGCCTCGGAAAATCAGACGCGCCTCATGGTGATGATCGCCGGCATCACAATCGTCTACGGCGGACTGTGGTGGTGGAAACGCAAAAAAGATCAGCGGGACGCCGCGCGCCAAGCGCAAGAAGAAGGCGAGCGGAACGACGCGGAAAAATAAACGCAATAAAAAAGAGAACCGAGCGGTTCTCTTTTTTGTTTGCGTATTACAGAAGGTGGCGAATTTCTTCCGGAGTTTTCGCGAGCAGGTAGGCCGGCGGCACATCGAAGATGGTGATGCAGCCGGTTTTGCCTTCCGCGGCCATGCGCATCAGCGCGCGCGTGTAGGCGACGATGACGCTGGAGGTGAAGTTCGGATTGCTCGCCAGGCGCAGGTTGTATTCCATGACTTGCGCTTCCTGCGGCTGTGTTTCGCCGACGCGCAGAACGAAGCCGCCGTGCGGCATCGCGGCGTGGTCGCGATCGAGTTCTTCCTGCGAAATGAAATGAATTTCCGTTTCATAGCCTTCAAAATAATTTTTGAGGTGGCGGATTTCGTTTTCGACCCGCGCCTGGTCCGCGCCGTCTTCCAAAACGACGTAGCATTCGCGCAAATGCGATTCTTGCGCCGTGAAGTCGCTCATTTCACCGTTGCGCGCGCGTTCGAGGTATTCTTCCTTGGGAACGGTGTATTGTTTGGCATCGGCGACGCCCGCAATGCGGCGGATCGCGTTGGAGTGACCCTGGCTGATGCCGCGGCCCCAGAAGGTGTAGTTTTTACCATGCGGTAAAGCGGCTTCGCCCAAAAGACGCATCAGCGAGAAGAGACCAGGATCCCAACCCATGGAGATGAGCGCTACCTTGCCCGCCGCTTTGGCGACGCGATCCATACCGGTGAAATGTTCTTCAATCTTGGCGTGCGTGTCGAAGCTGTCGATGACGTGGAAGTAGCGGCCGATTTCCAGCCCCTGTTCCATGAGATCATTGGCGGAGCCGCCGCAGAGGATCATCACATCGATTTTGTCTTGAAACGAGGGGATCTGATCCATGGTGAAGACCGGCGTGCCGCTTGCCGAAGTGATGCCGGAACGGCGGGAAAAAATGGCGACGAGTTCCATGTCGTCGGCCGACTGCAACGCGATTTCCGCACCGCGCGCGATATTGCCGTAGCCGACGATGCCGACGCGAATAGTGGTTGTTGTCATAATGATTCAATCCTTTCCTATGAAAGCATGATGTACATGTAAAGTTGTAGTTTTAATTATAACAAATTTTCAAAATGGAGGTGTCATTTCTTTTTGGCTATTTATGCATGCGGATAGGGAATACGCTATAATGCAATTGACAGTTGGGGAGGTGACGGATTTGCATATCGTCAGTATGGAAATTGAAAATTACCGTACCTTTCGCCACGTGCGGATGGTTTTTGACAGCACGCAAAATTATTTGGTCGGCTCGCATAATATCGGCAAGACCAATTTTTTGAAAATACTTGAAACTTTGCACGAGAAAAAAGGTTTTGACGCGGACGATTTTCGCGATAAAGATAAACCGATCCGCGTGTTTATCGCTTTGCAGATGGAGCATCGGCGCCAGCTGGTGATCAACGGGAAACCGCTTGACGACGCGGACGGAGTGTTGCGGTTGCAGGTGTCGCAGGAGCCCGAGGCAGAAACGTTCACCATGAGCAATCTCGAACATCATGAGGTGCTTCCCGAAGACTGGAAGCAATCCGTGCGCTATCTGACGCACTTGCCGACGGGCATGCAGCGCAACGAACTCAGTGAAGAGGCGCGCGCCGATCTGCGTGATATTTTAGGTCAATTCATCGCCGAAGAGGGCGAGCGTCTGCGTTCGATTCTGCACGATATGGCGAAACATTCCGGCGCGGATGTCGCGGCGATTGATCGTCTGTCCGATTCGCTGGATACCTGGGTGGATTATCTGACGGAGTCCGACGGTTCGGAACGCGACACGGACGATACGTTCCGCATGCTGATGCTGACGGGCTTTCAGATGTTGCGCGAATTGATGATGCTCAATGATGACCCGCGGGAACCGTTTCGGGATTATTTGATTGTCGATGACAAAGGCCGCAAGTATCTGCCGCTCATTATCGGTATCGACGAGCCGGAAATTCATCAGCACCCGTATCGCCAGCGCACTTTGATTGAATTTTACCGCGGCATTTTGGCGAATGAAAGTCCGCTGATGTGTGAACTCTTTCAGCGTTTTCTCGGCATTGACGGACTGGAAGGACAGCTGTTCATCGTCACCAACTCGACGGATTGCCTGATTGACGATTACCGCTATATTTTACGTTTGTACCGTGATAAGACGGGGGAAGTTCGCGCGGCCAACGGCGCGGAATTCAGCTTCGAGCCGGGGGTGGAAAAACACCTGATCATGCATTTCCCCGAAGTGAAAGAAGCGTTATTCGCCCGTTCGGTGTTGATCGTGGAAGGGGAGACGGAGTACGGCGCGTTCGCCGGTTTCGCCAAAACGCTCGGTTACCATTTTGACTTTCTCGGTGTCTGTCTGGTCAACGCGCGCGGCGAAAGCTCGATTGTCAAGATCGCGCAGCTTTTCGAGCGCTTTCATCTCGGCACGGTGTCGCTCTATGACAGAGACGTCAAGATGAAGACGCCGCGCGGTGAAAATATTTTCTTTACGGATGAAATTTGTTTGGAGTTGGATATCGTCGAGCATATCTCACGGAAAAATAAATGGGACGTGTTGTACCAGGTGGTGCACGAATTGGCGGAAGGCGACGATTTCGTGTACAAGGACATGGTTAAGCGCGCCGTGAGTAAATGGAAACCGGATCCGAAACGCATGTTCCAGTCGCGCAAGCTGAAAAGCATCGGGGGACGCGATGAAGAGGGCCGACGGTTTTACTATTTCGCGTGGTTTTACAGCAATAAAGGGGTGTTGGTCGGTCGCTTGCTGGCGCAATATCTGGATGAAGATTTGATCCCGCCCGCGTTTCGATATCCGATCGAACGAGCGGCGGAGTTGGCCAAATAAAGGCAATAAAAAAGCGGCGTGAGCCGCTTTTTTTCGTGGGAAATTATTGTACCGTATTTTGCAGCGTGCCGATCCCGTCAATGGTGATTTCGATCGTGTCGCCCGATTGTAAATAGCGCGGCGGCGTGAAGCCTTTACCGACACCGGCGGGCGTGCCCGTTAAAAGAATATCGCCCGGGAGCAGGGTGACGATTTGCGAAAGATCGGCGATCAGCTGCGCGACGGAAAAGAGCATTTCATCGGTTGTCGCCGCTTGGCGCAATTCGCCGTTGACTTTCGTGGTCAGGTGGAACGGCTCGTCCGGCGTGCCGACCAAAATCGCGGGGCCGAGCGGGCAGCTGCCGTCAAGACTTTTACCCAAGAACCATTGGCCGCGTTCGCTTTGCAGATCACGCGCGGTGACATCGCAGGCGATCGTGTAACCGAACACGTGATCCAACGCCTGCGCGCTGTCGACCTGTTGCGTCGTCTGACCGATGATGACGGCCAGTTCACCCTCGTAATCCAGCGCTTTCGTTACCTCGGCGTGGCGCGGCAGAGGCGCTAAATGCGGCAACGCGGTCGTCGTCGCTTTGGTAAAATACACGGGCGCCGACGGAAGCGGCGAGTCCTGCCCGGAAAATTCGCTGACGTGCGCGGCGTAATTTTGGCCGACGCAAAACAGATTGCGGATCGGCAGAAGCGGCACGTCCCAAGTCACCTCGTCAAAGGCGAGCGGCGTCAGCGCGAGCGCTTCATTTTCCTCCTTTTGCGTGAGCGCGCTTTGTAAAATCACGAGACCTTCGGGACCGTTCGCCACCAATTCGGCGACGGTCGCGGGGAGCGGTATGAATAATGCTTCTTCCAACTCGGCGGCGCGCAAGATGTGGGCGCCGTCAGCGGTCACGATGCCCCATTCGGGCAAACCGCGGTAGGAAAAGCTCACAATTCGTAACATAGTATCATCCTTTCTGTACGCTGATTATACCACGGCGCAGATCGGCAAAGAGTGTGGTAAAATAAAAGATACATATAAGAACGTAAGAACGGCAGACGGAGTGTTTGTCGGCAGGAGGAGATTATGACGGAGACGAAGACGCCGGAAGTGGCCAGCAGCAATTTTATTGAAGCGGAGATCAATGCGGATATCGCGAAAAATGTGTATACCGATAATCGGGTACATACGCGCTTTCCGCCGGAACCGAACGGGTATTTGCATATCGGTCACGCGAAAAGCATTTGCTTGAATTTCGGTCTGGGAGAAAAGTATCAGGGTAAAACCAACTTGCGCTTTGACGATACGAATCCGACCAAAGAAGATGTGGAGTACGTCGAATCGATCGAAGAAGACGTGCATTGGCTCGGTTTCCGGTGGGACGGTGAGGTGCGTTTCGCCTCGGATTATTTCCCGCAAATGTACGAATACGCCGTGCAGCTGATCCGCGAAGGCAAAGCGTACGTGGATGATCTTTCGGGCGATGAAATCCGCGAGTACCGCGGCGATTTCAATACGCCGGGCAAGGAAAGTCCGTACCGTAACCGTTCGATCGAAGAAAGCTTGCGTTTATTTGAGGAAATGAAAGAGGGGCGCTACGCCGACGGCGAAAAAGTATTGCGCGCCAAGATCGACATGGCGTCGCCGAACCTCGTGATGCGGGACCCCGTGCTGTACCGGATTTTGCACGTGACGCATCATCGCACCGGCGATACCTGGTGCATCTATCCGATGTACGATTTCGCGCATCCGGTATCGGACGCGATCGAACGGATCACGCATTCGGTCTGCACGCTGGAATTTGAAGCGCATCGTCCGCTCTATAACTGGGTCTTGGAAAGCTGGCCGGATCCGGAGCATCCGCGGCAGATTGAATTCGCCCGACTGAATGTTACTACGATGATTACCAGCAAACGCAAACTGCGTCGGCTGGTGGAAGAACACATCGTCAGCGGCTGGGACGATCCGCGCATGCCGACGATCTCGGGGATCCGCCGCCGCGGCTACACGCCGGAAGCGTTGCGGGATTTCTGCGAGCGCATCGGGGTCGCGAAAAACGACAGCATGGTGGATATCAGTCTGCTCGAATTCTGCATTCGCGAAGATTTGAAAAATAAAGCGTCGCGTCTGATGACGGTGCTCGATCCGCTTAAAATTACGCTCGTCAACTATCCGGAAGGGCAAACCGAAGAACTGCCGATCGCCAATAACCAGGACGCGCCGGACATGGGCGAACGCATGGTGCCGTTTTCGCGTGAATTGTATATCGAACGGGCCGACTTTATGGAAGAACCGGTGAAAAAATTCTTCCGTCTGGCGCCGGGTCGTGAAGTGCGTTTGCGCAACGCCTACATTATTCGCTGTGAGGAAGTCGTCAAAGATGAGAACGGCGAAATCATTGAATTGAAGTGCACCTATGATCCTGATTCCAAGAGCGGTTCGCCCGGCAGCAACCGCAAGGTGAAAGGCGTCGTGCATTGGGTGGAAAGGCATACGGCGGTACCTGTCGAAGCCCGCTTGTATGACTATCTCTTCGCGCAAGACGATACCGATGACGGCCGCGACTTCGTCGAAAAAGCCAATCCGGATTCGTTGGTCGTGAAACAGGCGGTCGCGGAGCCCGCGATTTTGGACTATCCCGTGGGAGCGCGTTTCCAATTCATGCGCCAGGGATATTTTGTCATTGATCCGGATACGACCGAAGAGCATCTCGTCGTGAATCGCATTGTCGGTTTGCGCGACACCTGGGCGAAATTGCAAAAACAAAAAGAAAAGCAGGCCAAGTAAGAAGGGAGACGTCATGAAACAATTATGGATCGCCGCCGCGCTTGCCGTACTCGTTTCGGGATATACGGCCATGGCCGCGGACGCGGTCGTGCCGTCGCTGGGGAAATGGACGCTTCCCGCAGACACGACGCAGGTGGCGGGAGAAGTATCGGTGCGCGGGTCGCATGATGCGACGAAAATCTCCGCTTTTTACAAGGATAAAGGATTTAAAAACGGCCATTACTACCTGCTGGTACGACAGAATCGGGCCGCTTTCGCGTACGCGTCACTCGCCGTGATTCCGCAGGAACGCGCGGTGACGTCGCGGTATGATCGGACGCATCCGGCTTACCGCCCGGTACAGAAAGAGCAAAGCGCGCATTACCAAGTTCCCGAGCAAAGGGATCGCTTGGCGAATACGCGCAATTTGGTCGTGTATCGTCGCGACGCGAAACCGTCGGATCGGAACGCTTCCGACGCGCAACGGGATCGCTTGCAACGAAACTCCATGACGCAACAAATGACGCTTGATGAAGCGGCGGCGTACTGGAACCGCGAAGTCATTCCCGCGATTCCCGACCGCGCGGAAACTGTCGAGTTCATGCCGACCAAAGGAAATCGAGTTTACACGGCGACGTGGACGACAAGTCGTATGGAAAAAGGTATTCTTTACCGCGAAATCACCCATGCCGAACTTTTTAAGAAAAACGGTCAGGTGTATGCGGTCTTAATCAGCGCCGACGACCGTCAAAAAGAATGGCTTGCCCGATTGACGCAGGCGCTTGGCGCGTGGCATTGATTCCGATTGACAAGGACAGGCACTGTCGTTATGATAGGCGTAGTAAAGCAGATAAATATACGGCATCTTAAAGGAGGCATATTATGGCTAATATAGCAATTGTGTATTGGACGGGATCAGGCAACACTGAAGCGATGGCGAATGCGATCGACGAAGGCGCCAAAGCGGCGGGCGCGGAAACGCAACTTTCTTTCGTGACCGACGTTACCGCGGACGATATTGCCGCATTTGATTATATTGCGCTCGGCTGTCCGGCCATGGGTTCGGAACAGCTCGAAGAATACGATTTTGAACCGTTTTATGAAGAACTCGCCGGACATCTCGCCGGCAAAAAAGTAGCGCTTTTCGGTTCGTATGCATGGAACGACGGTCAGTGGATGGACGACTGGGCCGGTCGTGTTGCCGAAACCGGCGCGGATATTGTCGCGGATCCGGTTAAAGCGTACGCGTATCCCGATGATGAAGCGCTCGAAGCCTGCCGCCAACTCGGTGAAGCGTTAGCAAACGCCTAAACGAACGCCACGTTTACGTGGCGTTTTTCTATCTGAGGAGGAGCCTATGAAAGTAGCTGTTATTTATTGGACGAACACAGGTAACACGGAGCAGATGGCGGAAGAGATCGCGCTCGGCGCACGGGATGCCGGCGCCGACATTACCCTGACGACGTATGCCGATACTACGCCGGAAGAAGCATTGCAGGCCGATCGGCTGATTTTGGGCTGCCCCGCCATGGGCATCGAAGAATTGGAAGACGGGGAAGTGGTACCGTTCATGCAGGAACTGTATCCGAAACTCGCCGGTAAACATGTCGCTGTTTTCGGTTCGTGCGGCTGGTCGCATGGAGAATGGCTGACCAAGTGGGTGCAGGAACTCAGTGATGCCGGCGCGGAGCTTGTGGCGCCGCCGCTACACTGCCAAGGCACGCCGGATGATGAGGGATTGGCCTCCTGTCGCAAGTTGGGACAAGACATCGCTCAAAAATAAAACTGAAAAAGTCGCCGCCGGCGACTTTTTTAGATAGCCGATGTCGCCAACGGACAAATACCGTAAAATTGTCCACTCGGGATGGGCAGAAAATGTGAGTAAAGTGCTCTCGGTATGCTATAATAGATAAAATATAGGAGAAAACAAATTAACGATACGGAGGAATCTTATGCCTGTCATTCATGTGCATTTGCTCGCCGGGCGCAAAGTGGAGCAAAAACGCGCCTTTGTGAAAAAAGTAACGGATGCGGCGGTTGCCGAATTGGGCTGTCCGGCCCAAAATGTTAAAATTGTTTTCCATACACTGACGAAAGAAGATCTCGCCGAGGGCGGCGTTTTACGCGCCGACCGCGACTGATGGAGAGGGAGCGTGCGATGATGGACGAAAAATTTCAAAAAGAAGGTCTGACTTTTGACGACGTGCTGCTGATACCGGGGGCATCGGATGTACTGCCGCGCGATGTCAAAGTGGACACATGGCTGACCAAAGAGATTCATTTGAATATTCCGATTATGAGCGCGGGCATGGATACCGTCACCGAATCGGGCATGGCGATTGCGATGGCGCGTGAAGGCGGCATCGGCGTCATTCATAAAAATATGACGATTGATGAACAGGCGCGGGAAGTGGACAAAGTCAAACGTTCCGAACACGGCATCATTGTCGATCCGATTTACCTCGGACCGGACAACCTGCTGCAGGACGCGGAAGACCTGATGGCGCGCTACCGTATTTCGGGCGTGCCGGTTACCGTGGACGGCAAGCTCGTCGGCATTATCACGAACCGCGACATGCGTTTTGAAACCGACATGTCGAAAAAAATCGGCGAAGTGATGACGAAAGAAGGTCTGGTCACCGCGCCGGAAGGAACGTCATTGGAAGATGCGAAACGTCTGTTATGGCAGCACCGCATCGAAAAATTGCCGCTGGTAGACGGTGCCGGCAATCTGCGCGGACTGATCACGATTAAAGATATCGAAAAAACGAAAAAATATCCGAATTCTGCGAAAGACGGCAACGGTCGTCTGCTGGCGGCGGCCGCTATCGGTGTCGGCAAAGATATGCTGGAACGTGCGGAAGCATTGGTGCGCGCCAATGTGGATGTGCTCATTGTCGATACGGCGCACGGTCACTCCGCGGGCGTTATTCGCGCGGTCAAAAACTTGCGCGAAGCATTCCCGCACACCAATCTGATCGCGGGCAACGTAGCGACCGGCGAGGCGACTGAAGCATTGATCGAAGCTGGCGCGGATGCGGTTAAAGTCGGTATTGGACCGGGTTCGATTTGCACGACCCGTGTCATCGCCGGTATCGGTGTACCGCAGATTACAGCGGTTTATGACTGCAGTCGGGTGGCAGCGCGTTACCATGTGCCGGTCATCGCCGACGGCGGCATCAAATACTCGGGCGACATGGCTAAAGCCTTAGCGGCCGGAGCCAGCGTCGTCATGCTCGGCAACCTTTTGGCGGGCACGCAGGAAAGCCCGGGCGAAACGGTAATTTACCAGGGCCGTTCGTACAAAGTGTACCGCGGCATGGGCTCGCTCGGCGCGATGAAAGCAGGCAGCAAAGATCGCTACTTCCAGGAAAACATGGACAAATTGGTGCCGGAAGGTATCGAAGGCCGCGTACCGTACAAAGGCACGGTGGCGGATTCAATTTACCAGATGGTCGGCGGTCTGCGCGCCAGCATGGGTTACTGCGGCGCGAAAGATCTGGAAGCCATGCGTTCGGAAACCAAGTTTGTGCGCATTACCAATGCGGGACTGATTGAAAGTCATCCGCATGATATAAATATCACCAAAGAAGCGCCGAACTACAGTATGAATTAAGGTGCCTGCCATGCAGTGGGAACGGCATTCGATTCTGGGCGTTGCCATTGACGCCCTCACACTCGAAACCGCTGTCGCGCAGGTGGACACTTGGCTCGCGCAAAAGGAAACGAAATTCATCGCCACCGCGAATGCGGAAATGGTCATGCGCGCGTATAAAGATCCCGCGTTCGGTCAGGTATTGGCCGCGGCGGATATGGTGCTTGCGGACGGGGCGGGAATTGTTTGGGCCGGTGAACAGCTCCATAAGCATTTTCCGGCGCGCGTAGCGGGGATTGACTTTATGACCGCGCTCGTGGAACGCGCGGCGCAAACGGGGACCAAGATGTATTTCTTCGGCGGCGCGCCCGACGTCGCCGCCGAAGCGGCGCAGCGGCTGGAAAGCCGTTTCGGCACGCTGCCGATCGTCGGCGTGCGGGACGGCTATTTTGCCGCGTCGGAAAATGACACGATTGCCGCGGACATACGGGAAAGCGGCGCGCAGCTTTTATTCGCGGGCCTCGGCGTTCCGAAACAGGAGTATTGGCTGACGCGGATGCGGCCGCAATTGCCGGGTATTGTATCGCTCGGTGTGGGCGGTTCTTTTGATGTGCTTTCCGGTCGATTAAAACGAGCGCCGCTTTTCTGGCAAAAAAATCGCTTGGAATGGTTGTATCGTTTGGCTCTTCAACCGTCCCGGTTACGGCGGATGGGAGCGTTGCCGCAATTTATGTGGCAGGTGAAACGTTCCGCCAACCGAAGGGGGAAATAATATTGTCACAGATCACGATCGTGAAAGAAGGCTATCCCTTTATCGGGGGAGCTCTTTTCGTCGCGCTCCTGACAGGGTTACTGATATCATGGCACTGGGCCTTGTTACCGTTTCTATTTGCGCTTTTTTTCACCTTCTTCTTTCGTTCGCCCCGGCGAAATGTGCCGCGTGACCCCGACGTGCTTGTGTCACCGGCGGACGGCACCGTGATGCGGGTCGAAGAAGTAGAGGAAGAGTTGTTTTTGGGTGCGCCCTGTTATAAAGTTACGATTTTTTTATCCGTATTTGATGTGCATGTCAATCGCAGTCCGATGGCGGGCGATATTAAGTTTCGTCAATACACCTGCGGCGGTTTTCGCCCCGCGTTTCAAAAAAGTGTAGGTTATGAAAACGAACGCCACACGATCGGTCTTGAAAACGAACGAATTTCGATTGTCGTTACGCAGATTGCGGGCCTTTTAGCGCGCCGGATCGTATCCTGGAAAAAACTGGGCGATCGGTTGGGTAAAGGCGAGTTATACGGAATGATCAAGTTCGGTTCGTGCACGGAAGTGTTTATGCCGAAAAATGTGGCTGTTTGCGTAAAAAAAGGGGATCGTGTGCGCGGCGGCGAAACTGTTATCGGGAGAATAGTAGATGCGTAAAGAATGGATACCGAATCTTTTTACGGCTTTGAATATTGCCATGGGGACACTGTCGTTGATGTTTACCGTGCAGGGGAATTTCAACGCGGCTGGCTGGGCGATTTTGCTCGCGGCAGTGGCGGACGGTTTGGACGGGCGGGTAGCTCGTGCGTTCGGCGTAGCCGGAGATTTCGGTAAAGAGTTGGACTCATTATGTGATGTGGTATCGTTCGGTGTGGCGCCGGCCGTTTTGCTCTATACTTGGCAAATGGCGCTCATGCCGTTCGGTTTGGGAGCGATTGCCGCTGTGCTTTTAGCGGTCTGTGGCGCGATGCGCTTAGCTCGTTTCAATATTAATACGGATGTGGTGCACGGCTTTTTCATGGGGATGCCGATCCCGACAACGGGATGTTTGGCCGCGACCTATGTGCTGTCGGATGCGCCGTTGCCGGTGTATCTTACCTGGGTGCTGACGCTGGTATTGGCATGGGTGATGGTCAGCGAAATGCATTACCCGGATTTCAAGGGTAAAGCCGCCGATCCGGTGCAGAAAAAAGCGCTGGCGGTCGTGGTCGTCATCGGGCTGCTCTTGCTATTCGATGAACCGTCACGTTGGGCGTTTGTATTCTTTTTCATGTATTTCTTGTTCGGCATTTTAAATACGATTTGGAATCGGTTGGATCGATCCGGCGGAAGGAGAGCGTAGAATGACCTATTACATGGATATCATTATGATACCCATCCAGATCATCGTGGCGCTGTTCACGGTGTACTACACGGTCCTGGCCATTTCGGGCATGTTCCGCAAAAAAGAAGCCAAGATCCTGACGCCGAAAAATCGTTTCGCCATTATCGTCGCCGCGCATAATGAAGAGCAGGTTTTGGGCGCGCTGATTGATAATCTTTTCATGCTGAAATATCCGCGTGAACTTTACGATGTTTATGTCGTCGCGGATAACTGCACCGACGGTACCGCGCAACTCGCTCGAGATCACGGCGCCATCGTCTATGAACGGTTCAATACGGAGCAGGTCGGCAAAGGCTATGCGATGGACTGGCTGTTTCATAAGGTTTATGAAACGGGGATTGAATACGACGCTTTTTGCGTGTTCGACGCGGATAACCTCGTCCATCTGGATTTTCTGACGGAAATGAACAGCCGCTTGGAGAAAGGCGAACAGGTTATTCAAGGTTACCTGAGCGCGAAAAACCCGTCGGATACATGGGTGTCCGCGACGTTCGCGATGGCGTTTTGGATCGTCAATCATTTGTGGCATCTGGGCAAGTATAATATCGGTCTTTCCACCGCGCTCGGCGGCACGGGCATGTGCATCTCGAGTCATGTGCTGCGAACCTACGGCTGGGGCTGCAACTGTTTGACGGAAGATATGGAATTCTCCATGAAAGTTCTGTACGAAGGCAATATTCGCACGACATGGGCCGACGACGCCATTGTTTACGATGAAAAACCGCTCCGCTTCATGCAGTCCTGGAACCAGCGCAAACGCTGGGCGCAGGGACACTTCGACTGCGCCGGACGGTATATTCCTAAATTGTTCAAACGCGGTTTTGCGACCGGTAATATTCGCATGCTTGACGGTATTTTACAATTGTCGCAGCCGCATTTTATGCTGCTTTCGACCTTTTATTTATTGATGACTTATGTAAACGATTCTGTTCCGTTCTTTACCAACGTACTGTATAATGATCGCGTTATGCCGGTGGAATTTTGGACGACCATCGGTATGTTGCAATTTATTTTGCCGATTATCGTATTGTGGCGGATCAGCGTTCCCAAGAAAGTTTGGTTGTACGTTCCTCTGTATCCGATCTTTATTTATTCCTGGGTGCCGATTACCTTCCTGGGATTCCTGAACCGACATAAAAAAGAGTGGAGTCATACCGAACATACGCGGCAAATTTCGTTTGATGAAGTGCCGTTGCATCTGGACAGTAAAGGACCGAATTAATGCATATTTTCATGTCAAATGACGATGGGATTGAAGCGCGCGGCTTGCGTATGCTGGCGCGAAACCTGGTGGATCTCGGTGAAATTACGTTGATCGCGCCGCATCAAGAGTGCAGTTCGAGTTCTTCGGCGCTGACTTTGCGTGAGCGTTTGTATCTCAAGGAAGAGCATACGGGCGAACCGCGTTTCAAAGCGTTTTCTTTTACCGGACGGCCGGCCGATTGCGCGAAATTCGGCATCTCGTATTGGTTACAGGACACGCCGCCGGATTTAGTGGTGTCCGGCATCAATAACGGCTACAACGTCGGCAGCGATGTGACATATTCCGGAACGGTGGCAGTCGCGATTGAAGGGCATTACGAAAAAATTCCGTCGCTCGCGGTTTCGGGGCAGACATTTGATGAAGAATTTTTGGAACGGGCAGTACCTTTTGTTCGCGACTTTATTCAAAAAGTTTTCGTGGAAGGCAAATATCCGGGATTGCTGAATTTAAATATTCCCAATATTCCCGAAATCGACTGGCACCATGTCAAAGTTTGTCGTCAGGGCCTGCAGTTTTATGAAAATGCGATCACGTCAGCGGTGGATGAAAACGGTCAGATTTACTACCGCGTCAAAGGACGCGCGTTGCCGGATTCGGATCAGGAAGACGATGTCTACTTTTTGCATCGCGGCTGGATTACGGTGACGCCGCTGACCTGGTATCAGGGCGCGGATCAGGAGATCGGCGCGGTGGAGGATCTGCTGCACGCGATTGCGCAGCAAGAAGTGAAGCAATAAAAAAGACGAGCTCAGCTCGTCTTTTTTGTTGCGGTGTTAGCGGTTGTGTTCGCCGTTATATTTTGAATTTTCGCCGAGCACTTTGGATACGGCCGTTTTCAAAATGGTTTTGCCGTACGTGAGGGCCTCGGTATTGAAATGCATATCCGGCTGATGCAACCCGGGTTTGAGATCGGCGCCCAGACCGTAGAAGCCGACATGCAAATTCGGCTTGGCGATGACGTAGTGGCAGAAATCTTCGCCGCCCGGCGTGGTTTGCGCCGGCAACGTGTTTTCGCGGCCGAGGACTTCGGCAATACTTTCTTCCAACAGTTCGCACATGTCGTCGTTGTACACGGCGGCCGGTAAATCGATCAATGTTTTGCAGGTGCAGGTGCAGGAAAAAGCGGCGACGGCGTTTTCCACGGCGATTTTGATTTTTTCATTGAGTTCCGCCATGGTATCGTTATCACCGGCGCGCATATCAAAAGCGAGCAATACTTTGTCTGGGATCGCGTTTGTCGCGCCGGAATCACAGAGGCAGCGGGTGGCTTTGACGCTGAACGAACGTTCCGGATTCGGTTGGATTCCCGTGGCGGCGAGGATCGCCAGCGCCGCCGCATGCAAAGCGTTGTGACCTAAATGCGGTCGAGCGCCGTGCGCGCGTTGCCCTTTGATTTCGAATTCCACGGTGTGGCTTGCCGAGTAGTAGAGGGCGGCGATCGCCTGTCCTAATTTTGCCTCCTGAATCGGACGAACATGCTGCCCGATCAGGTAATCGACGTCATCCAACACGCCGCTGTCGACGATCGTGTACGCGCCCTGACCGATTTCTTCCGCCGGCTGGAAAATCATTTTCAGCTTACCGCGTTTGACGATTCCTTCTTGAATGATTTCTTCGCCGGCCGTCAGCGCCATCGCCGTGTGGGCGTCGTGACCGCAGCTGTGAATCGCGACATGCTTGCCGTCGACGATATGTCCGAGCGCATCCATATCCGCGCGCACGGCCATCGTCGGGCCGGGTTTGCCGCTGTCAAAAATGCCGACGACACCGGTGTGACCGCCCAGGCCTTCCGTGACATCAAAGCCGGCTTCCCGCAGTGTTTTGGCTACGAATTCGGATGTTTTATGCTCCTCCAACCCGAGCTCCGGGATGGTATGTAAATATTCTCTGAAATCCTGTTCTCTTGCCATATTATTCCCTCCTTTAGTACCACCAGTATAACACAATCGCTTACGTCGAACGGGCAAATTTTAATTTTTGACTAAAATATGTTGGTAAAGCAAATGATAAATGTTATAATGGACGTAATATTTTTTTAGGAATATTGTATTCCGACCGACGCGTGCCTTGGCATCGCGCGGCTTTTTTAACAGGAAGGAAGGGGATGCAGATGGCAGAAGAAAAGCGGAAAACTGACGCGCCGCAAGGCCAACCTGTCGAATCGACAGCAAAATCGGACCGACGGCAGGAAGCGGAACGTCTGCTTGGCGGTAAAGTCGGTATCGGCGCTTACATCGCGTTGATTGCGGCCATCATTTTTTTCTCTGGCATTTTGATGAAAGTCGACGGTATGAAATGGTTGAGCGCGTTTGACTATACGACCTTGATCGGTAAGTACGGTACGATGAAAGTACCGGAAAAAGCGACTTGGCTCGGTATGGGCGGTTTTTCCGCGCGGCAAGGCTTTTTATTCGCGCTTTCGTTGGCGCCGTCCGTAATGCTTGCATTGGGCGTGATCGAAGTGCTTGCGCAATACGGCGCGATTCGCGCGGCGCATAAGTTGATGACGCCGCTGTTGAAACCGATTTTAGGCTTACCGGGATTGACGGGGCTGGCGCTGATTACGGACTTGCAGAGTACGGATGCCGGCGCGGCGCAGACGAAGGAATTATTTGATGAAGGCTTGATCAATGATAAGGAACACACGATTATGACCGCCTGGCAGTACAGCGGCGCGGGCATGATCAGTAATTACTTCGCGACCGGATCGGCGGTATTTGCGGCATTGACCGTGCCGGTTATTTTGCCGCTGGGAATTATTTTCGTCATGAAGTTTGTCGGCGGCGCATTTGTCCGCTTTATGTTAAATACGGTTTACGGAAAGGATTTTGCCGATGAATAACATGAATACGCAAAGTAAAAATCCTTTTGACGTATTCGTCATCGGGGCTCGCAAAGGTTGGAACATCGCGGTCAACAACATGATCCCGAACGTCTTGATGGCGTTTGCGATCGCGCACATTTTGGATCTTCTGGGCGTGCTCGATTTCATGAGCGCGATTTTCGGACCGGTCATGGGGATCTTCGGCTTGCCGGGACAGGCTGTCATGGCGCTTTTGACGGCGTGGCTTTCCCTTTCCGCCGGCGTCGGCATGGCGGTATCGCTCGCGGGGCAGGGCCTTTTGAGCGGCACGCATTTGACGATTTTATTGCCGGCGATGGTTCTGATGGGATCGCAGCTGCAGTATATGGGTCGACTGCTCGCGGTCGCCGATGTCAAAAAGAAATACTGGCCGCTGTTGATGCTGACCAGTATCATGAATGCCGTAATTGCCATGTTCATCATGCGCATACTGGCGTAACGACAAATAAAAAAGCACACCGAAAGGTGTGCTTTTTTATTGCGTTATTTGGCGTGTTTTTCCCGCGCTTCGTCAAGCAGAGCGATCGTTTGATCGGTCGAGAGTACCTGGCAATAAATCAGATTCATGATTTTCAGTTCCGCGTCGTGAAGTTCCTGCGTCGCAGCCGCGCACGCATCTTCTACGCAAATGACTTGGAAGCTGTCGTCCGCTAAGCCGCGCACCGTTCCGGCGACGCATTGGTCGGTGACGATGCCGCCGACGACCACCGTTTTAATGCCCATATTGCGTAAAATACGGCAAATATTCGTGCCGGTCGTCACGCTGTCGGTCGTTTTGTTGAAAACGAGCTCATTGTCTTGCGGGGTGAGTTCTTCCACCATCGCGGCTTCCGTCGAATCCGCGTGAATGAAGATGCCGTTCCAGCCGTCCGACTTCTGGACGGTTTCCCGATCTTCGCCGTCGGTCAACAGGCAGGCGATTCGCCCGAATGTGACGCGCAATTCATGGTCGCGGAAATAATCGAGCAGGCGTCGCGCGTTGGGGATCGTCGTCGTTTTCAAACGGTCGCGGAAATACTTCCAGCGATCCCATGTGCCTTCTTTTTTCAATTCCAGCGCTTCGCCCATTTCGTCATGGGCGAATTCGTTTTGCAGATCGACGAGCAGCAAGGCCGTCGTTTTCGGATCCAGATTGAGCTCCGGATAGGTTTCGACGTCCTGGTAGTAAAACGAACGGTACTTCGGATCCACTTGAATTTTCATGAAAGACCTCCTTAAATAATATGCACTTCTTTATTACCAATATTACTTCCCAAAGGAAATGACAGCCTGATTGAATTTTTCCGGCTGTTCAAAGAAAAAGAAATGACCGGCATCGGTAAATTCTTTATAATCGCCGCGCGGCAACAAGGTCGTGATGTGCTGACCCTGCGTGACGCCGGCGGGGAAGACGTGATTGTCCGAACTCATGACAAGTGTCGGTACGCTGACGGTTGGCAAGACCGCGGAAAAGTCATTCGTCAAATAATCGTTGTAAATCGCGACCGCGCTCCATGGAGCGGCGGCGCGCATGTCTTCGAGGGCGAACGCCACATCGGCGGGCGGCTCTCCGTGCCAACATTTACGGAAAAACGCTTCGGTAAAACCGTCGCGATCGTTGAGGTATTGGTTGACCTGCGCATTCCATTGATCCGCGTTGAAACCTTTCAGCGCATGACTGTTCCAACGCTCGGGACTGTAGGGGAACGGCGTCATATCGATCAGCAGTACGCCCGTGACGCGGCCTTCCGTACCGAATTGGTCCCAGTAGGAAAGCACGGTCGGTCCGCCGAGCGACCAGCCGCCTAAAATGACGTCTTGCAAACTGAAATTTAAAATAATTTCGTGAATGTCAGCCGCATATTGACGGATCGTGTGCCCCGCCAATGTTTTCTGGGAGCGACCGTGACCCCGCAGGTCCCAGGTGATGACCTGAAAGTGGCGATTGAGTTCGTCACGATTTTTTTGCCAGCAGCGACCGGAACAGAGCCAGCCGTGACACAACATCAGCGGTCGGCCTTGGCCGGAAATCTCCACGTAGAGTGACGTGCCGTCTTTGGTCTTGAAATACAGCGATCCGTTTTTCATCCTCCACCTCCGAAATTACTTTAAACTGTCATATGCGGCCTGCCAGCTTTGTGTTCGAATACAGGCTTCGGCCGCGAGGTCATGTTCCATAAAACCGTTGGACCGATACCAGGCAATTTGCTTAGCGATATCATCGGTTGCAAGTTTACCGTCGCGATCGATGTAGGGAAGACTGCGACTGACATCGGCGGCCGGCGTTTGCGTATACCGGCTGATGATTTCGACCACTTCGCGAAAACGCGCGTCCGTTTCCAGACGTTTGGCCGGCGTCATCACCGGTGCGTCGGCGAACACCGCATCATAGTAGTCTCTGCAGGCGCGGATATACGCTCGCATAAAACGCTTCCCGGCGTCATTGTTTTGGGCAAAACGCGGCGCGTAAAAAACGGCTGAGGTCTGATAGGTCAAGCGTTCTCCCACCGGCGTCAGCAATTTTACCTGACCGCTTTCCAACAGCTGGGAGGCAAAGGGCTCATTGACAATCGCGCCGTCAATTTGTCCCGATGTCAGCGCCGCTAAAACGGCACTGACTTTGCCGAGATTCGCATAATTTACCGCGGCGCGATCCAAGCCTGCCTGCTCCAGCAAATGACCTGCCATATACTGGTAAGTGGAACCCGCCTGCGTATTTCCCAGCGTTTTTCCCGCCAGATCTTTCACCTCGTGCACGCCCGCCGCATACGCTTGCGCCGTCACGACAAGAAAGCTGCCGGAGTGTTCGGGAACTTCCCGACCTTTATCGGCGACAAGATAGGGAACCTGCCCGGCCGCCGCCAAATTGTAAAGACCCGCCGTCAAACCGGTAGCGCCCACGTCAATGGCGTTCGATGCCGTCGCGACAGCGATCGGTTGCGCCGCGTCAAACCAGACCGGTTCCGGCGCAATGCCCTCCTCCACGAAATATCCTTTTTCGATGCCGATGAAAAGCGGCGCGGAACTGGCCAGCCGCAACATCCCCACTTTGACGGGGATTGGCGCCGCGGAAGGGGACGCGGACTCTTGGCCGCAACCCGCCAGCATCAATACTCCCAAACAAAGCGCCAGCAGGCGCCACAGGATTTCTTTCATAATACCCCCTTACTTTATGTTTATTATACCATTCTTGACTCGTCAGTGCGTGTGAAAAGCATATTTACTATAAGCGCAGGCCAAATACGATTCGTTTGGTCGTAAAACGATATTGATATTATCGCGAAAGTATCATAAACAGGCAGTCAGCGTGCGCGTTTTTCGGTCCGCGAATCGACTACAAAAAATGTATAAATAAAATCTGCCAAGCAAAAATATTATCTCTGCATCGCGTCCGCACCAAATATCGTATTCTGCTCAAAATTGATTCAACACCAAAGACGAGTATTCGAAAGCTTTACAGAATACCGTCAGTCATGCGGCCGGGAGATTTCAGAAGAAGTTTCTTATACAGTAAGCAGTATGCATTTCTGCGGAGCATCAAAAATAAATTTAAGTCTTGACGTATCATGATGCTTTCTCTATAATTAACGGGAAAGATTTATAAAAATGTAAAATGTTGTTAGACTTTATTGCACCTAATTGAGAATGAAGAGTAGAGGAGTTTATTTTATGAAATTAAAATCCGCAACATTATTGCTCGTGTTGGCGGGGATGGTAAGCGCGCAGGCCGCGCAACCGTTCGGTGATGTAACGCCGCAGGATTGGGCGTATCAAGCGGTGCAGCAGCTGGCTGCCGAAGGGATCATCGAAGGATATCCCGATCAGACGTTCCGAGGAGAAAAGGCGATTACCCGTTACGAAATGGCGCAACTGGTCGCCCGCGCAATGGTCAAAAAAGACCGGATGAATGCTGAACAGCAGCAACAGCTGCAACAACTCGAAGCGGAATTCGCGAATGAACTCAGCAGTCTCGGAGTTCGTGTCAGCGCGCTGGAAAAGCGCGTCGGCAATGTGAAAGTCAGCGGCGCGGTTCGTTTGTCCTATCAGACCGGCGATTCGGATATTCGTGACGGTTACGGCAGCGGTGATGACCGCGTTGAAGCAAAAGCCGATATTAAATTAGCTGCCAGCGTCAGCCCGCGAACCACGGTAACCACGGTTTTGGAATCGACGCACGCTCTTAACGGCGAACCGTACACGGACGCGGGGTATGCCGGATTTAAAGACTACAATAACTATGATAATCTGGAAGTCAAATATCTTTTTGCGCAGCATCATTTCGATAAAGGCTCGCTTGTTTTCGGTAAATACCGCGCGGACTTGGGCGTAACCGGTATTTTCTACAATGATGCGTTCAGCGGTGTCGGCCTGACTTTGGGCAACCCGACAAAGGGCAGTCATGTTAAAATTTCCTACGGGCACGTGCAGAGTCTGGACATGCCGTTCGTTCACCCGATGCTCGTCGCTTACGGGATTCAGAGCCGCGAGGATCATTCGGCGTTTACACCGGAATCGTTATTCGTCGAATATGCCTATCACCAGCAGCGTAAAGTCGATTTTACCGCTTGGCATTTACAACCGAGCAGCAAAACCGGCGAAGTCGTTAAAGTGTACGGCGTGGGGCTTTCCGTTTGGCCGCATCCGTTCGTCAACATCCACGGCGATTACATTTTGAACAACGCGAAAGACATAGTCAATAACGAAAAACCGAAAATCTGGACCGCCGGCGCGTCTTTCGGTATCGCGCACCCGGCGTATCCGCACTCCTTCCAGGTCGGTCTGGATTACTTCTCCAGCGATGCCGGTTCGTACTTCGGCGGCAACAAATTGGAAGTACTGCGTCCGTACCTGAGCGGCATGCAGAAACAGGATGCTCACTTCCTGCAAGGTGACTCATGGAAACCGGCGGGCAACCCGATCTATGATGGCGCGCAGGCGCAAGTCAAACAGCAGTTGGAATCGATTTACGGTAACCAATCGACCGCGTCTTACTTCGCCGACATGATGGCGGAATGGACATTCGATCCGAAAAATGCGCCGAAATATTTCCGTCAGAACTATACTCAAAAACACGGCGGCGCGGAAGGCTGGATGGCCAGTCTCAAATATGTACCGGTGAAAAACGTGTACATGGAAGCGTTCTACGTTTTCGATGCGAAAAATAAAGCGGGCGCAAAACTCGATGATACGTTCCGCATCCAGGCGACCTATCTCTTCTAACAGAACAAAAAGCGGCTTCGGCCGCTTTTTTGTTGCGTGCGCGATGCTACTGATTTTTGTCAAAATGTCGGTTGTAAAAGAGAATGCAAAAGCGCGTTAAAAGACTGTCAAGTAAGGGAAACGGAAGATGGAACACGCCGCTCCGTGTTATAATACACTCGAGGTGATGAAGTGAATCCAAATATTCGTATGTTGGCGATCGACATGGACGGCACGCTGTTACATGACGACACGACGATTTCGCCATACACACATGACATATTGACGCAGGCACTGGCGGCCGGCGTGCGGGTAGTCGTGGCGACAGGGCGCATGTTTTGCTCGGCGCGACAACTGGCGACCGAACTCGGACTGGGAGATGTGCCTCTGGTCACGTATTCGGGCGGACTGATCGCCAAGTGCATTTCCGGTGAAATTTTATATCACACACCGATCCCGCTGGCCACCGCGCGCGAAATCGTGGCGACGGCGCGCGAGTTGGACGCGTTTGTGCATGCGTACGTGCATGATGAATTGTGGGTGCGCTTTCGCGACCGACGCGTCGATGAGTATGAGAAACACAGCCGCATCGAAGCGAAAGTTATCGGTGCTGAAATGGATGCGCTATCGGCTGCGCCGACGAAACTTTTGATCAACGAACCCGATCCGCAAAAAATCGCGCGCATAGCCAAGGTATTGCGGGAAAAATTTACCGGTCGGGTGCACTTTGTACAGTCGTCGCCGATGTTCTTTGAAATGGTGGCGCCTCACGTCAGCAAAGGGGTCGCCGTCGAGCAGTTGGGACTTCGGTACGGTATCGGCATGGGGCAGACGATGGGATTCGGCAACGCGCAAAATGATTTTGATCTGCTGCGCGCGGTCGGCTGGCCGGTGGCGGTCGCCAACGCCGTGCCGGAACTCAAAGCGTTAGCGGGGTATATTGCGCCGAGCAACAATGAAGACGGCGTCGCGAAAACAGTCGCGAAATATGTATTGGAGGCAACTGATGGCCGGTGATTTTCAGCTGATTATTATGACGGGCATGTCCGGCGCGGGAAAATCGCGCGCCCTCCAAATTTTAGAGGACATGGGTTACTTTTGCGTGGATAATTTGCCGCCGGTACTGATTCCGAAATTCGCGGAAATCTGTCGCGAAGGCGGTCCGAAAGTCCAGCACGCGGCGTTGGTCGTCGATATTCGCGGCGGTGAATTTTTCGCGTCGCTCGTGGACGCGCTGCAACAATTGGCGGCGGGCGGTTACCATTACCGGCTGCTCTTTTTAGACGCGACGGATAATGTGCTGGTGCGCCGCTATAAGGAAACCCGTCGGGCGCATCCGCTGGCGCCGCGCGATCGCATTTTGCAGGGTTTGCAAAAAGAGCGGGCGCTTTTGCGCGGCATTAAGGAGCAAGCGAACTCGGTGATTGATACGAGCGAACTTTCTCTGCAGGGATTAAAGGGTCTGTTGCAGCAGCAGTTTAAAAACTACAGCACGGCGGAAGGCTTCAACATTACGGTAGTATCGTTCGGATTTAAGTTCGGAACGCCGCTGGATTTGGATATGATGTTGGATGTGCGTTTCCTGCCGAATCCTTTTTACTTGGAAGAATTGAAGCACTCGTCGGGACGGGTGCCGGCGGTGAGCGAGTATATCGGCAAGTGGGATGTCACCAAGGAATTCATGCAAAAGCTTACGGAATTGGTCGATTTTCTCACGCCGCACTATGAGCAGGAAGGTAAACAACAGTGGATTATCGGCGTCGGCTGTACCGGCGGCCTGCATCGTTCCGTTTGGGTAGCCGAAGCGCTTTCCCGTCACTTTAAAGAAGCGGGTTACAGCGTGTCGACGGAGCACCGCGATTTATTTAAAAATGACGTGCACGAGGATTACGCGCCGGCAAAGGAGTAGCTTATGTGGTATTCGGCATGGCGCTGGCTCTATCCGGGGCTGCGCATCAAACGTTGGGTCCTGCTCTTTTCGGTAGGACTTTTGCTCTTGGTCTTAGGTCTGACAACAATTATTAACTACCAGGTTTTCGGCGTACTGGAAGAATTTTTGTTCCGCGTTCTTTACGAGACGACGGGACGTTACAATTACACATTGCTCGCCGGCGTCGGGGCGATCCTGGTCATCGTCGGCGCGCTGGTCATGATTTTCTCGTTCCAGCGTTTGATGCAGCGTATTTTGCAGAGTATCGCGCCGGAAGGATCCGGCAAGGTCAGTCAGATGATGTGGGAGCGCGCGCGGCGGGATCGTGGTCCGGCGATCGTCTCCATTGGCGGCGGTACCGGCCTTTCCAAACTGCTGCGCGGTTTGAAAACGAAAACCTCGCATTTGACAGCGATCGTGACTGTCGCCGACGACGGCGGTTCATCAGGACGTTTGCGCGAGGAAATGGATATTATCGCGCCGGGCGATTTGCGTAACTGCCTGGTGGCCATGGCTGACAAAGAAAGTCAGATGGAATATATTTTCCAACACCGTTTCGGCGGCACAGGGGAATTGGCCGGACACAGTTTGGGGAATCTTTTCCTGGCGGCATTAATGGAAGAATATAAGGATCCCGTTTTGGCGCTCGAAGCGGCGAGCGAAATTTTAAATGTACGCGGGGAAGTGGTACCGGCGACGACCGAGCCGGTGCGTTTGCGCGCGGAGATGACCGACGGCGTCTGTGTGCTCGGCGAATCCGAAATTCCGGAATACGGCGGGCGCATTCAGCGGTTGCATATCTTACCGGATATGCCGCAGGCGGTGACGGCGGCCTTGGCGGCGATCGAAGCGGCCGATGTCATCACGCTTGGTCCGGGGAGCTTGTACACGAGTGTTTTACCGAATCTTTTGGTGCCGGAAATTGCGACCGCCTTACGACGCAGCGATGCCACCAAAATTTATATCTGCAACGCGATGACCCAACCCGGTGAAACAGACGGCTATACGGTAGCGGACCATTTGCGGGCGTTGATCGATCATATCGGGCCGGGAGTGGCGGATTACGTCTTGGTGAACGATTACGCGCCGGCCGGCGAAGTGCTCGAACGTTACGCGGCTATGGGTTCCTATCCCGTGGTCTGCGATACCGAAGCGGTGCATGCGCTGGGCGTCAAAGTCGTGCGCGCGAAACTGATCGCGGACGGTATGACGGTAAGCCATGCGCCGGACCTGGTCGCCGATGCGATTGTGAACATGGTGCACGCGGTGCAGTCGGATCTTCATCCGCAATTATTGGATTACTATTTCGATCGCAGTTTATAAGCGTCAGAAAGGAGGCGGCGATGTCCTTTGCCGAACAAGTAAAAGACGAATTGGCGCGGGTGGTACCGACGGAAGTCGATGCCCGTCGCGCGGAACTCACCGCCTTATTGCGCATGGGAGGTTCGCTCGTCATGGGGAACGGCGGCGCGGGCATTCGGTTTGTGACGCATCATAATCCGACGGCGCGCAAAATGCTGACCTATGTCAAAGCAACGGGCGGTATCGTGCCGCAGGTGATGGTGCGGCGCGGCAACAAATTACGCAAGAAAAATGTCTATACATTGACGATTTTACCCGGACCGGTCGGCCAGCGTTTCCTGGAAGAATTGGGATTGCTGCCCGTGACCGAGATCCGTGACGATGAAATGTTTCGCGGTCGGGAAGTTCGGCGCGCCTACTTGGCCGGCGCTTTTTTGGGCGGCGGTTCGGTCAATCGTCCGCAAGGCGATTACCATTTGGAGTTCGTCACGGAGTCCGTCGCTTTCGCGAAAACCTTGGTGCGCATGCTGAAAACGTTTCGTTTGCAAGGGCGCATCGTCGAACGCAAAGACGATTACATCGTTTATCTCAAAACGGGAGAAAGCGTGGCGCGGTTGTTGCAGATTATGGGCGCGGATCAGGCGTTACTGGAATTTGAAAATGTCCGCGTGCTGAAAGATATGCGGAATCAGGTCAACCGCGTGGTCAATTGCGAGACGGCCAATTTGCAAAAAACGGTAGACGCCGCGGTACGGCAACTGCGTGACATCGAACTGATCCGCAGTATGCAGCCGTTGCACACCTTGCCGCCGCGTTTGAAAGAAGCGGCGGAACTTCGTTTGGCGCATCCCGATGTACCGCTTCGGGAGCTGGCGGGCTATACGGATAAAAAAATGACAAAATCAGGATTGTATCACCGATTCAGAAAATTGTCGGATCTTGCAGACGCCTTGCGGGCCCAAGGTCAGGACAGGGGGAAATCATGAAGCAAACCTGGAAGAATTGGCTCAATATCGTCGGCGGGATGCTGGTCGCGTCGTTCGTCAACGGTCAGGTAGAAGCGTACCCGGATGCGGAATTGTCCGCCTGGCAGGCGCCGTATGAAGGGGAAGAGCAGACGGCGACACGCAGGGATAACAGTGAGACTTTAGTATTTTCCGACAGTCCGGAGTATGTCAAGGGGGAAGGTCTGCTTTGCCAAGGGACGATTGACGGCCATGGACGGCTGTACTTTTACCATGTCAACGGATCGCCGCGACCGATGCAATTGGTGGTGTATGCGCTTTCCGAAACCACCGGCGCGGTGGTCGGCGTGACGAGGGAAGTAGTCGGCACGCCGGACAGCTTTTATACCCGCCACGGTCGGGAAGTATCGCGCAAAGAACTTTTCGCACCGGCAGCGCAGCGCGTATTGCGACTGACGGAAGGGCGGCCCGAACTGTTGCTCCAAGAAGAGCGGATTGTCGTGCAGCCGGGCGAATTGATTTCAGGCATTTTGGACTTGGAAACGTCAGCTCCCGTAAAGGTGCGAGTCGCCATGCTCGGCACTTCGCGCACCGCCTTGCACCGCTTGGCGTACTTATCGCCCTTAGAACACGATGCGTCGCATGACCGCGGCACATTCCCCGCTACGGCGCGCGAAGTCAAGCCGGCACCGTATCGTCCGGATCGTGACGGCATGCGTGTCATTCATTTGGCCGACGGTACCCGCGATCCCTACCTCATCGGACGCGATGAAATCACCGGACGCGAAGTGACCTTACGCGGCAATTACGGCATGACGTATACCATTAAAATTCCTCTGATCGGATTGGGGCCGGTGGATCTCTTTTTCAATCCGCAGGGAGGCGGTTATGCCGGCGATATGGCGATCGAAGCCAACGGTCGTTGGCGGCCGATATCGCTCGCGGGCCATTACCAAAAGCGCGCTATCGGTACCGATACGGTGCGGGATGCGATTCATCTCGGAACGTTTCCTACCGAAACCACGGTGACTGTCACCTGGACGCCGGCGGGGGCATCTTTTCTGCCTGTACGGATATGGCTGGTACCGCACGCCATGGGCGCTTCCCAAGCCGCCCGCGAGCAGGAAGACGATTGACAAAAGAACCGGCAATGAGTACAATAATACAGAAAACATTACCGCTTGCGAGCGGTGGTGAGAGCATCTTTTAAACTGGTCCCGTGAGGCTAGTAAGGGTGGTCGTAGCTGTGTTTGCTATGCAACCTCTTTGTCCCGGGACAAAGAGGTTTTTTTATGAGGAGGCAACAGCATGGTCGACTGGCAAGGTCGTTCGCTGATTGATTTGGCGTCATTTACGGCGGCGGAAATCGAAGCGATTTTGACGCAAGCACTGGCGATGAAAAAATTCATTGCGAGCGGCGCAAAAAAAACGGATTTATTACGGGGCAAAGCGATTGTCAATGTGTTTTCCGAAAATTCGACACGCACGCGCAGTTCGTTTGAGCTCGCGGGGAAATACCTCGGAGCGGATGTCATTAATATCAATAAAAGCACCAGTTCAATGACTAAGGGCGAAAGCCTCCGCGATACGTTGTTGACGGTGGCGGCGTTGGCGGCGGACGCGATCGTCATGCGTCATGAAGCGTCGGGCGCCGCGGCCTACGCGGTGGAAATCGGTAAACGTTTCCCGCATTTTCCGGTCGTCATCAATGCCGGTGACGGTTTGCACGCGCATCCGTCGCAGGGACTTTTGGATCTCTTCACCGTGCGAGAACAGAAAGGCAAGATTAAAGGACTTAAATATGTTATCGTCGGCGATATTCTGCACTCGCGCGTCGCGCGCAGCGATCTAGCCGGCTTTACCAAACTCGGAGCCGAAGTGCATATGGTCGGCCCGCGTACGTTGGTGCCGCGCGAATTCGCCGAGCTCGGCGCGATCCTGCATACGGACTTGAAAGAAGCGCTGCGGGATGCCGATGCGATTCAGATTTTGCGCTTGCAAAACGAACGCGCGGCGGCGGGTTTTATTCCGAATAATCGCGAATATGCGCGGACCTACGGGATCTCGAGCGCGCTGCTGCAAGAGGTGGCGCCGGACGCGATGATCATGCATCCGGGCCCGATTAATCGCGGCGTGGAAATTTCGCATGAATTGGCGTATGCGCAAAACGCCTTTTTACAGACGCAGGTCAAAAACGGCGTATGCGTACGGATGGCTATTTTAAATGAAGTATTGAATGGGGGTAACGGCATTGAAGCGCTTGCTTAAGAACGGCACGATTATTAATCCCGCCGCAGGTCAAAAGGCGGTCGGCGATGTGCTTTTTGAAGACGGTAAGATCCTCAGTGTCGGCGAAACCATTACGGCGACTGACGGCGTCGAAGTGATTGACGTAACCGATTGCTACGTCACGCCGGGTTTGATCGATATGCACGTGCATTTGCGCGAACCGGGGCAGGAAGCGAAAGAATCCATGACAACTGGTACGCAGGCGGCGGCGGCCGGCGGGTTCACGCGCGTCGCCACTATGGCCAATACCACGCCCGTCATTGATGACCTCGTCACTTTTAACGGTGTCAAAGAACGCGCTCGCGCGGAAGGACGCGTGAAAGTGGACATCATCGGCGCGGTTTCCCAAAATTTGGAAGGACGCGTTTTAAGCGACATGGGCGATCTGGCGCTCGCCGGCGCCGTGGCGTTTTCGGACGACGGTCACTATGTGGAAAGCGCGGACTTCATGCGCCGCGCGATGGAATATGCCGATACCTACGGCAAAATGATCATCGACCATGCGGAAGATTGGACGATGGCGGCGCAGGGCTTTATGCATGAAGGCAAAGTCTCGACGGCGCTGGGTGTTGTCGGACGACCGCGCGCGGCGGAAGACATCGCCGTTGCTCGCGACATTTTGCTTGCCGAAATGACGGGCGCGCATATTCATATCGCGCACGTGAGCTCCGCGCATGCCGTGGAACTTATTCGGGCGGCGAAACAACGCGGTGTCCGCGTTACTTGTGAAGTGACGGCGCATCATTTGGCGCTGACCGATGCCGAAATTAAAAATTATGACGCGGCGTTTAAAGTGGCGCCGCCGTTACGCGAAGAAGACGATCGTCAGGCGTTGCTGGCAGCGCTGGCGGACGGCACGATCGATGCGATTGTGACGGACCATTCGCCGCATGCCGATGAAGAAAAAGACGTACCGTTCTGCTGCGCGCCGAACGGCATGAGCGGCTTGGAAACATCGCTCGCCGCCGTCATTACGTACGCGCTTACCCCCGGTCACATCGACTGGGAGCGGCTGGTCGACGCGATGTCCGTGCAGCCGGCGCGACTTTTGCAGCGGGAAGCGGGCGTGCTGAAAGCGGGCGCGCCGGCGGACATTACCGTCATCGCGCCGCAGAGCCGATGGACGGTGGAACCGGAAAAATTATATACGAAATCGCTGTTTTCTCCGTTCGCGGGCAAGACCCTGACCGGTCGCGCCGTGCAGACGTGGGTGGACGGTGAACAGGTAATGCGGGAAGGAGCTGTACGATGAAAGAGGGATATCTGTACTTGGCGGACGGCCGGAAATTTCCGGGTTACCTTGTCGGCGGACACAGTAAAGCGGCGGAAGTCGTTTTTAATACGGCGATGACAGGCTATGAAGAGTCTTATACGGATCCTTCCTATACCGACCAGATTTTAACGTTGACCTACCCTCTGATCGGTAACTACGGTGTCAATCACCACATTTGGCAGGGCGAAAGACCGTCGATTTCGGGCGCTATCGTCTCGGAATTGACGCGTTTTCCGAGTAACTGGGAAAGCGAAGATTCGCTGGGCCGATTTTTCAAGGCGAATCAGATTCCGGTGCTGATCGGCGCGGATACCCGTGCGATCACTCGCGCGATTCGTAAAGAAGGCACACCGATCGGGGTGCTTGCGACAGCCGCGGAAGAAAATTATGTGAAAGAAGCGCTTGCGCATCCTTTGCCGCAGGATCAGATCGCGCGCGTGACAACGCCGGTTGCTTATAAAATGGGCGAAGGCCGGTTGCGTGTTACCGTCATCGACTGCGGTATTAAACGGCGCATGCTGGATCATCTCGTGGCGGCCGATTGCCACCTGACGGTCGTACCGGCGCAGACCAAAGCGGCGCAGATTCTTGCGACCCGACCGGACGGCGTTTTCATCAGCAACGGTCCGGGGAACCCCGCGGATGTGCCCGATACGATCCAAACTTTGCGTGAGCTTGTCGGTAAAGTGCCGATGTTCGGTATTTGCATGGGCCATCAGTTGCTCGCGCAAGCGTTGGGCGCGGTCACGTTTAAATTGCCCTTCGGTCATCGCGGCGCGAACCACCCGGTGATCGATCTTGCCACGAAAAAAATCACGATGACGGCGCAAAACCACGGTTACGCCGTCAGTGAAGAAAGTTTTCCGGCGGAGCTCGTGGTTACGCACCGTTCGTTGAATGACGGTACGATCGAAGGCTTCCGTCACCGCACGCTGCCGATTCAGGGCATTCAGTACCATCCCGAAGCGGCTCCGGGACCGACGGACAACGAATACTTATTTACGGATTGGATGAAAAGCCTGAAAGGAGAACGCGCATGAGTAAAGAAATCAAGAAGGTTCTCGTGATCGGCTCCGGCCCGATCGTTATCGGTCAGGCCGCGGAATTCGACTATGCCGGTACGCAGGCTTGCCTGTCGTTAAAAGAAGAGGGCTGTGAAGTCGTTCTGATCAACAGCAACCCGGCGACGATCATGACGGATACGGATATCGCCGATCGCGTGTACATCGAACCGCTGACGCTCGATTTTGTCACATCGGTCATCGCGCAGGAACGTCCGGACGGGATCCTGGCGACGCTGGGCGGTCAAACCGGTTTGAATCTCGCGATGGAGCTTTTCGACAAGGGCATCTTAGAAAAATACGACGTGGAACTTTTGGGCACGCGCATGGACGCGATCCGACAGGCGGAAGACCGCGAATTATTTAAGGAAGCGATGCAGCAAATCGGTCAGCCTGTGCCGGAAAGCCGCACCTGCAACACGTTAAACGAAGCGTTGGCCTTTGCGGAAACGATCGGCTACCCGCTGATCATTCGTCCGGCGTTTACGTTGGGCGGCACCGGCGGCGGCGTCGTGCACAACGAAACGGAAATGCGCGAGATCGGTCAGCGCGGTTTGGTGCTGAGTCCGATTCATCAAATTTTGGTGGAACGCTCGGTCGCCGGCTGGAAAGAATTGGAATATGAAGTCATGCGCGACAGCGATGACAACTGCATCATTATTTGTAATATGGAAAATATTGATCCTGTCGGGGTTCACACCGGCGACAGCATCGTCATCGCGCCGAGCCAGACGCTGACCGATAAGCAACATCATATGCTGCGCACGGCGTCGCTTGATATTATTCGATATTTGGAAATTGAAGGCGGCTGCAACGTGCAGTACGCGCTCGATCCGCATTCGAATCAGTACTATGTCATCGAAGTCAATCCGCGCATGAGCCGCTCGTCCGCGCTCGCATCCAAAGCGACCGGTTATCCGATTGCGAAAGTGGCAGCGAAAGTGGCACTCGGCAAATCGCTCGGTGAAATCGAAAACGCCGTTACCGGCAAAACGAAAGCGGCGTTTGAACCGACGCTCGACTACATCGTCATTAAAATTCCGCGCTGGCCGTTTGAAAAATTCAATCTGGCGGATCGCGAACTCGGTACGCAGATGAAAGCGACCGGTGAAGTTATGGCATTGGCGACGAATGTTCCCGCCGGCCTGCAGAAAGCGGTGAGATCGCTCGAAACCGGCACGGATTCGCTCTATTTGCCGAAGTTGGAACACTTGTCCCACTACGATATTAAAATGCTTTTACGGCGCGTAGACGATGAACGGCTTTTCGTCATTGCCGAAGCGTTGCGGCGCGGTTTTGACGTGCAGGAAATTTACCACACGACCAAGATCGACCCGTTCTTTATCACGCAGATCCAGCGCATCGTCAACTGCGAACGCAAGCTGATGAACGAAGGCTTGACGCAGGACCATGTGGAATTGGCGAAGTACCTCGGCTTTTCGGATCGCCGCATCGCGCAGCTGACGCATGTGGAAGAAAGCGAAGTAGCCGCGTTGCGCAAACAGAAACATATTACCGCCTCGTATCGCATGGTCGATACCTGCGCGGCGGAATTCGATGCGGCATCGCCGTACTACTACTCGGCGTACGGTGTGGCTGATGAAGTCACTCCGCAGAAAAATAGCGTCATGGTTCTCGGTTCGGGTCCTATCCGCATCGGTCAGGGCGTGGAATTCGACTACTGCTCCGTGCAGGCGATTCGCGCGTTGAAACGGTATGGTTATCGTTCCATCATGGTCAACAATAACCCGGAAACGGTTTCCACTGACTTTGATATGTCCGACGCGCTGTATTTTGAACCGCTGGTGCCGGAGGACGTTTGCCAGATTATTGAAAAAGAACAGCCGCAAGGCGTTATTACTCAGTTTGGCGGGCAGACCGCGATTAATTTGGCGGGGAAACTCGCGGCGCACAACGCGCCTTTGTTGGGGACCGATGTTGACGGCGTAGATCTGGCGGAAGACCGCAAGCGCTTCGACGCATTGCTCGAATCGCTCCACATCGAACGTCCGCGCGGTTGTATGGTGACATCGCTTGCGGAAGCGCACGAAGCCACCAAAAAATTGAAATATCCGCTGATCGTACGGCCGAGTTATGTGCTCGGCGGACGCGCGATGCAGATCGTTTACCAACCGCGCGAACTCGATACCTACCTGCGGGAAGCCGTAGTCGCATCGTCCGAGCATCCGGTTTTGATTGATGAATACCTCGTCGGCCGCGAACTCGAAGTCGATGCGCTGTGCGACGGTGAAAACGTCTTCATTCCGGGCATCATGGAACAGATCGAACGCGCGGGCGTTCACTCGGGCGACAGCATCGCCGTATTCCCGCCACAACATATTGATCAGGCCAAAATCGATGAAGTGGTCGAACATACGGAACGCATTGCGCGCGCGTTGGACATTCGCGGCATTGTCAATATCCAATACATCATTGCCGGCGGGAAATTGTACGTTATCGAAGTTAATCCGCGTTCGAGCCGCACGGTGCCCTTCATGAGTAAAGTGACGGGTTACAACCTGATCGCGCTCGCGACCGGTATTTGCGTCGGCAAGACCTTACCTGAACTCGGCATCACGCCGGGGCTGGCGCCGACGCCCGATTATGTAGCGGCTAAAGCGCCGGTGTTCTCGTTCGCTAAACTCGGTCTGGTGGAAATCGCGCTTGGACCAGAAATGAAATCGACCGGCGAAGTCATGGGGATCGGCAAAACGTATTCCGACGCGTTGTATCGCGCGATCGTCGGCGCGTACATGGGCATTCCCGACGGCGGCAATGTGCTGATTACGGTCAGCGACCGCGATAAAGAGGAAACCGCGCAACTCGCTGCGGAGTTTGTCGAACACGGGTACCACATTATGGCGACGCACGGCACGGGCAGCTACTTGGAAGAAAAAGGTATCCCCGTACAAATCGTCAATAAAATGCATGAAGGCGGCGACGTCACTTGCGCGACATTATTGCGCGACGGTTCCGTTGACATGGTGGTCAATACAATCACGTACGGCAAGCGTCCGGAACGCGAAGGTTTCCGCCTGCGCCGCATGGCCGTCGAACTCGGTATTCCCTGCGTGACCTCGCTCGACACGATGCGCGAAGTAGTGCGTGTGTTGCGCGAACGGAAAAATAATGATTTGCCAAGCGTCAAAGCCATTCAGGACTACCAAAAGGAGCGGCGTCATGAACGCGCTTGAAGTCGGACCGATTCGGACGAATGAACGCGTTTCTTCCGATATGCATCGGCTGGTGGCGGAACTGCCTCGTTTGGCGCAAACGACACGGCCGGGTCAGTTTTTACACGTGCGCACGGCACGCGGCTGGAATCCGTTGCTGCGGCGTCCGTTTTCACCGTCGCGCGTTGATCGCGAAAACGGATTGGTCGAAATGGTCTATCGCGTTGTCGGCCGCGGCACGGAGCTGATGACGCACATGCGCGCGGGCGATGAAATCGATGTGCTCGGTCCGCGCGGCACGACATTTACGCTGGACGGAAAAATGTTAATGGTCGGCGGCGGGGTGGGGATCGCTCCGATTCTTTTTGCCGCGCAACAGGCGGCGGGAACCGCTACCGTCATCATCGGCGGTCGCAGTCGGGAAGAACTGTTTTGGCAGGACTATTTTCCCGACACGATCCATGATTTGTTGCTGACTACGGACGACGGTTCGGTCGGCCATCACGGTTATGCGGTGGATCTTGTGCCAGCGCTGCTCGCATCCGGCGAATTTGATCGGGTGCTTTGCTGCGGGCCAACCATTTTGATGAGTAAAGTCGCCGCCGCGGCGTATGCGGCCGGCGTGCCTTGCGAAGTTTCGTTCGAACGACGGATGGGTTGCGGCACCGGCGGCTGCTACGCCTGCGTGTGCGATCGTAAGGACGGAACGCATGCGAAAGTATGTCAGGAAGGTCCTGTTTTTGACAGCCGGGAGGTGATCCTGTGAGCGCGAATATAGCCGTCAATTTTTGCGGGGTCACGATGGCGACGCCGATTATCGCCGCCTCGGGGACGTTCGGATTCGGACTCGAATACGCGCCCTATCTTGACTTGGATCAGGTCGGCGCCGTATCGGTCAAGGGACTGACACGGGAACCGCGGCACGGCAATGCGGGTGTGCGGATTGCCGAAACGCCGGCGGGGATTCTCAATTGCATCGGTTTGGAAAATCCCGGCGTAGAAGCGTTTTGCACGGATATTTTGCCGCAGATTCACGCCGCGTCATCCATTCGCGTGATGGCGAATATTTCCGGCAATACGGTGGCGGATTACGCGTACATGGCGGAACGTTTGAATGATGAGCCGGTCGACTTTCTGGAAGTGAACATTTCCTGCCCGAATGTGAAAAAAGGCGGGATGAGTTTCGGCGTCGATCCGCATGCGGCAGCGGAAGTGACGCGCGCGGTCAAAGATCACACGCGGCTTCCCGTCGTCGTGAAATTGAGTCCGAACGTGACGGATATCCGCGTCATCGCGAGCGCCGTGGAAGAAGCGGGCGCAGATGCGGTATCGCTGGTCAATACTTTTATGGGTCTGGTGATTGATGCGAAAACGCGGCGGCCGCTGCTGGGCAACGTCACCGGCGGACTTTCCGGCCCGTGCGTTAAGCCGATGGCCTTGCGTTTGGTTTGGGAAGTCGCGCAAACGGTCCATATTCCGATTTGCGGTTTGGGCGGTATTATGACCGGGCTGGACGCAATCGAATTCATGATGGTCGGCGCGGACTGCGTATCTGTCGGCACGGCGACGATGCGCGATCCGGCCGCCTGCGTAAAAATCGCGGGCGAAATGGCTGCATGGTGCGATGCGGAAGGTGTCAAAGATATTTCGGAAATCGTCGGCACGTTGCGTATTCCGGGTGAAAGCTGAAAAATCCCGTCGACTGACGGGATTTTTTTGTGGAAAGGATATGGCGTGGAAAAAAGTCGCGATACGTGGCCAGACGCATTTAATTTTTTCGCGCGCTATGCTACACTTTTATTATGAAAATCAAAGAAGTCATTATTGTCGAAGGAAAATCGGATATTGCCCGTGTGCGCCGGGCGGTGGATGCGGAAATCATTCCGACATACGGATTTGGCCTGAGTCCGGAAACGCTTTCAGATATTGAAGCGGCGTACCGGCGGTGCGGCATTATTATTCTCACCGATCCGGACGGCGCGGGGGAGCGTATTCGTCGCTATTTGACGCAGCGTTTTCCGAATGCCAAGCATGCGTTTGTGCCGAAAGAGGACGCGATTGCGAACGATGACTTGGGCATCGAACAGGCGAGCCCCGAGGCCATTCGCAGCGCTCTCAGCAAAGTGCGCAGCGTCGCGCCGACGAACGAGGCGCATTTTACGGTAGCGGATTTGTGGGAGGCGGGCGCGGCGGGCACGCATGATGCGGCCGCACTTCGGGCGCGGCTCGGCGCGCGACTCGGCATCGGTTACGCGAATGCCAAACGTTTTTTGGCGCGTCTGAATCATTACGGCGTCACTCGTGAAGAATGGGCGCAAGCTCTTCGGGAGGAGCAGACCGATGGAATATGAACTCGCACGCAAAGGAACGGTTCGTCGCCTGACCGAGCATTTCGGTTTACGCATGCAAAAAAAATGGGGACAGAATTTTCTGATTCGTCCCGAAGCTGTGGAAGATATTGTCGATGCGGCGCAGCTCGGACCCGATGACCGCGTTTTGGAGATCGGTCCCGGTATCGGCACGCTGACGCAGGGATTGGCGCGCACGGGAGCGCAAGTCACGGCGGTGGAATTGGATCCGAAACTGCCGGAGATTTTGGCGGAAACGCTCGCGGCGTATCCGAAAGTGCGAATTGTCCCGGGAGATATTTTAAAAACAGACGTGCGCGCGCTGATGGGGGATGAACCTTTTACCGTCGCGGCCAACTTGCCGTACTATATTACGACGCCGATTCTGATGTACCTTTTGGAGCAGAAGTTGCCGCTGGTGCGTCTGGTCTTGATGATGCAGCGCGAAGTGGCGGAACGTTTGGCGGCAAGCCCCGGTACGAAAGCGTACGGCGCGATCACGCTCGCGGTGCAGTACTACACGGAAGCGCACGTGCTTTTCGATGTCGAACCGGAATCGTTTTGGCCGGCGCCGAATGTCGTCTCAAGCGTCGTGGAGTTTATTCCGCGCAAGCAACCGCCGGTGGCCGTGCGGGATGAAAAATTGCTTTTCCGTCTGGTGAAAATCGCTTTCGCGCAACGCCGCAAAACGTTTCGTAATAATATAAAAGCCGCCGGCTATGAGTCGGCGACGGCGGATGCGTTGTTGGCGCGGGCGGAGATCGACGGCGGTCGACGCGGCGAAACCTTCAGTTTGGAAGAATTCGCGCGCCTGGCTAACGTGCTTTACGAGTTGGAAGAGGCAAAATAAGTTTGCGCGCGCTTCGCCATTTTGGCGTAGCCGTAGATATTCGGATGGACTCCGTCATCGTATTCGTTGGGGGCGAGAAGATGGCGGAAATCGAGCGTCGCCTGCGGAAATGCGCGCACGAGCGCGTCACCGTATTCTTGGAACGCGGCGACCGCGTAGGGAAAGGCGGGCGCGCTTTGCCAGCCTGTGTAGATCGCCTCTTTTGTGATCTCCGGCGGAATACCGATGACGATGGACAATGCGGCATGAGCGGATGAGAATGCAGTGATTTTTCGGACGAGCGGTCGGATATTCAGCGGCTGCTCGTTTTCTGCGTCTTGCATGATATCGTTGCTCCCCGCCATTAAAAACAACAGATCATACGCGACGGGTTCGCGCAACGCTCGTTCGGCGCGTTGCAGCACCTGATCCAGTCCCGCACCGCACATGCCCAAGTTGGTAACCTGCAGGTCCGGTAACGCCGCGGCCAATTTGGTCAGCCAGCGGGAAGGCATCGGCACGTCAAAGCCGTAGGTTAAGCTGTCGCCTGCTGCGAGTAAATGCATAGTTTCACCTCGCGTTCATTGTAACGGGCATGAATCTCGGTTTCAAGTCGGCGGCTCGTTTCATTTCGTGCTACAATGAGGACAACAAACCGACCTTACGGTCAAGGAGGCGATTTCTATGCGGATAATCTTATTTCTGATCGGCATGGCATTCTTGATGCCGGTAATTTTCATTACGGTTTTGACAATTTTCTTTTGGAAATATCTGGCGGGCCGAAAAAAATGCTCGCAGGGGAACTGTGACAAAGCGTAATGATGTCGTTTGTGCTACAATAAATATCGATTGTGATGAAGGGTGAACGGAATGAAATTTTTTATTGATACGGCGATTGTGGATGAAATTCGCGCGGCGCATCGCCTGGGAGTGGTGGCCGGCGTAACGACGAATCCGTCGCTGATGGCAAAAGCGGGTCAGGACCCCAAAGAAGTTATTCAGGAAATAGCTTCTTTCGTGGACGGTCCGATCAGCGCGGAAGTATTGGCGGAAGACGCGGACGGCATGGTGCGCGAAGGTCGCGAATGGGCGAAAGTGGCGCCGCAAGTAACGGTCAAGGTGCCGCTTACCGCGGAAGGTTTGGCGGCTACGCGCGTGCTGGCTGACGAAGGCGTCAAAGTCAACGTCACGTTGATTTTCAACGCGAGCCAGGCGCTTTTGGCGGCGCGTGCCGGCGCCGCTTTTGTCAGTCCCTTCATCGGGCGTTTGGATGACATCGGCGCGAACGGGTCTGAACTTGTGCGCACGATTGCGACGATTTTCAAAGAACATCATATTGCAACGGAAATTATCGCAGCGAGCATCCGACGCCCGCTCGATATTACCGAAGCCGCTCTGGCGGGAGCGCACATCGCGACGGTCCCGTATAAAGTGCTTTTGGCGGCGCTCGAACACCCGCTGACGAAAACGGGGATCGCGCGTTTTGCGGAAGACTGGCGGCAAGTGACACAAAAGACAAAGTAGGAGGCGCAAGTAATGGACAGGATTTTGACATTGGAATTTGTACGGGTGACCGAGGCGGCGGCGATCAAATGCGGACGCCTGGTCGGTCGCGGCGATAAGATCAGCGCCGATCAGCTCGCTGTTGACGGTATGCGCAGCGAATTTGAAAAAGTGCACATCGACGGTGAAGTCGTCATCGGCGAAGGAGAAATGGACGAAGCACCGATGCTTTACATCGGTGAAAAGGTAGGCCTCGGCGGTGACGCGGTGGATATCGCGGTCGATCCGCTCGAAGGCACCAACCTGGTCGCCAAAGGACAAAACGGCGCCATTGCGGTACTTGCGATTGCTCCGCGCGGTTGCCTTTTGCACGCTCCGGATATGTACATGGAAAAAATCGCGGTCGGACCGCGCGCGGCCGGACGCATTGATATCAACGCGCCGGTCAAAGAAAATCTGCGCCGGGTTGCGGAAGCGATGGAACGCTCGGTCGATGACTTGAGCGTCGTCATCTTGGATCGGGAACGGCATGCCGATATCATTCGTGATTGCCGTGAAGCGGGCGCGCGAATCCGTTTGATCACGGACGGCGATGTCACGCCGGCGATCGAAGTCGGCATTGAAGGTTCGGGTGTGCATATGCTCATCGGTACCGGCGGCGCGCCGGAAGGCGTTTTGGCCGCGGCCGCTTTGAAATGCCTCGGCGGCGACATGCAGGGACGTTTGGTGCCGCACAGCGATGAAGAAGTACGTCGCGCCAAAAAAATGGGTGTCACGGATATTCATCAGGTATTTACTATTGATGATCTCGTAAAAGGCGACGACTGCATCTTCTCGGCTACTGCGATAACCCCGGGCAATATTTTGCGCGGTATTCGTTACTTCGGCGGCGGTGCGCGTACACAGACCGTCGTGATGCGCTACAAGACGGGCACCGTTCGTTTTGTCGATACCATTCACAAATTCGGCAACCGCGGCATGAGCATTAAACTGTAAAATCAGTCGGTAAATTATAAGTAGTATCCGGTTTCATCGGAATATAAAAAGGAGCGGCGGGAGTCGCTCCTTTTTCGTATCCGTTTTGTGTTTGCCGAAAATGCGTGGTATAGTGATGAAAAACGGAAAGGGAGTGTTGCAATGAAACCGACACGGGAACAGGCGAAACAACTTTTACTGGAATACACGGACTTCCAGGCGCTCATTCGCCACGCGCTGCAAGTGGAAGCGGCGATGTTGCATTTCGCCGATTATTTCGGTGCGGAGGATCGGGAAAAATGGGGCGTGATCGGTCTTTGCCATGATTTGGATTATGATCGCTATCCGGAGCAGCACTGCGCGGTGACGAAGCAAATTCTGGAAAAAGAAGGTTGGGACGAAACCTACATTCGCGCCATTATGTCGCACGGTTATGGCATGGTGACGGATGTCAAACCGGAAACGACGCTGGAAAAAACGCTCTATGCGGTGGATGAACTCACGGGCATTATCAATGCCGCCTGTCTGTTGCGGCCGAGCAAATCGGTATTGGATCTGACGGTGAAATCGCTCACGAAAAAATTTAAGGATAAACATTTCGCCGCCGGTTGCAATCGTGATGTGATCACACAGGGTTGTGAAATGCTCGGTATGGAGCGCCAGGAATTTTTTGCGGAAACGATCAAAGGTTTACAGGAACGCGAGGAAATCGTCGGCCTGAAAGGAAACATATAAGTCGAAAAAGCGGTGTACACCGCTTTTTTTGTGCGCGCAATGGCGCGTGTTGACATTCTCAAGGCTTTGTGATACGCTTTGGCTAATTAAAAAAAGCAATGCCACGAAGGAGAATATCCGTAACCGAAGGCGCAGAGAGCAGGCGGTGGTGCAAGCCTGTCCGTACGTTACGAGGTTCCGCTCCGGAGCAACAGGTGAAGAGCCTGGCGGGCACGCCCGATACAGCGTAACAAAGTTGGCCGTAGGCAATTTGGGTGGCACCGCGAGATCTCTCGTCCCAGTGAGGATGGGAGCTTTTTTATTGCAGCAAATATTCGCCACATTCCGCTCGTTATTCACGACATGGTGCGCGCTATGAGGGGTGTGAGCGGGGAAGATTTATATGACAGAACGCGTATTTAATTTTCATGCCGGACCGGGCGCGCTGCCGGCAGAAGTACTTCAACAGGCCGCCGCGGAAATGATGAACTACCGTGACACCGGCATGGGCGTTATGGAGCTTTCGCATCGCAGCGACGCGTATCAGCGCTTACATCAGGACGCGCGGCAGCGATTGCGTAAATTGCTCGAGATACCCGCGACGCACGATGTTCTTTTTCTGCAGGGAGGAGCCAGTCATTAATTCGTGATGATTCCGGCGAATTTCGCCAAAGGCGGTCGGCTCGGCTATGCCGATACCGGCATCTGGGCCAAGAATGCGATGCAGCAGGCGAGTTTGTACGGCGCGACTTACAAAGTGACGGATGCGAGCGCGGGCGGGTACCGCGCGATTCCCATGGATTTCCATGTGAAAGAAGACACATCCTACGTGCATATTACGTCGAATAATACGATTTACGGTACGGCGTACCGGGACTTTCCGAAGCTCGACGTGCCGCTCGTCGCCGATATGAGTTCGGATTTGCTGTCGCGGTCGCTTGATGTCGGACAGTTTGGCTTGATTTACGCGGGCGCGCAAAAAAATATTGGGATCGCCGGCGTGACGATCGTCATTATTGATCGCGACTGGATGGCCAAGGGCAATGAACGCTTGCCGAAAATTTTACAATACCGCACGCATGCCGAGGCGGACTCGATTTTCAATACGCCGCCGACGTACGCGATATATGTTTTGGGACTCGCGTTGCAATGGGTCGAAGCGCAGGGCGGTGTGGCGGAAATGGACCGCCGCGCGCAGGCGAAGTCCGAGCGGATCTACGAAGTGCTCGACCGTTATCCCGAAGTTCATCGGCCGCACGCCGAACGCGCGTGCCGATCGCGGATGAACGCAGTGTTTACATTGTGTGATGAAGCCAAGACGGAAGGTTTTGTACGGGCAGCGGCCGAAGCTGGCTTTGTCGGCATCCAAGGGCATCGTCGCGTCGGCGGGTTGCGCATCTCGCTCTACAATGCCGTACCCAGGGAAGGGGTCGAAAAACTGGCCGACTGGCTGGACGATTATGCGCAACGGCACCGGTAACGAAACGTATATTTCATGCGCAACGGTGCGGCCGATGAGCGCCGGAACGGCAAAAAGAGACGGGAGGGATGCCGATGTTACGATTGTTGTTAGCGCGGCACGGCGAGACGAAATGGAATCTTGAAGGACGCTACCAGGGGCAGGTCGATACCGAACTTTCCGCTCGCGGACATACGCAGGGCCAAAAGCTTGGCGAGAGCTTACGCGCGGTGCCGATCGACGAGGTATTGGCGAGTCCGTTACGCCGCGCGCGGGAGACGGCGGAGTATTGCGCGAAGTGGCACGGACTTCCCGTCGTTGCCGACGCGGACTTGGCGGAGATCGCTCACGGCGCCTGGGAAGGGAAATTGGTGGCGGAAGTCGCGCACGCCGACGGTGATCGTCTCACCGCCTGGCGCACAAAGCCGCAGACGGTGACGATGCCGCAAGGCGAATCGCTGCATGATGTCGCGCGGCGTGTCGAGCGCGCGTTGGCGCGCTACCGTACGCAGTATGACGGTAAAACGCTGCTGGTGGTGGCGCATGACGCGGTGAACAAGGTGGCGCTTTGCCGGATTCTTGGGCTCGATCTCAGCCATTTTTGGCAGATTCAACAGGATAACGGTTGTGTCAATGTGCTGACTTACGACGGCGGCTGGCGAGTGCTCGCGGTCAATGTCAATACGCACCTCGGCTATTTGTACAGCCAAACGGAGCAAAAAAGCCTTTAATACCGTCTTTACAAAGACGTGAGATAAAGTTTATTTAAAAATAAAAAGGAGCGATATTATGCTGGATATCAAATGGATTCGTGAAAATGCCGATCGCGTACGGGAAAATTTGAAAAATCGTCATCATGACGCCGATGTGGATGAAATTATCCGCTTGGACGAAGAACGCCGCACGCTGCTCGCGGAAGTGGAGCAATGGAAAGCCGATCGCAACGCGGCGAGTAAGGAAATTGCCAAATGCAAAAAAGAGGGCGGCGACGCATCCGAGATCATCGCCCGCATGAAAAAAGTCAGCGATGCGATCACGGGCCATGATCAACGGTTGCGTGGCGTGGAGGAAAAACTCCATCAACAGATGCTTGAAATTCCGAATATTTGCGATGCCAGCGTACCGGTGGGCGAAGATGAAAACGATAATGTCGAAGTGCGTCGCTACGGTACACCGCGCGAATTCGGCTTTGAAGTGAAAGCCCATTGGGATATCGGCGCAGGTCTGGGTATTTTGGATCCGGAAACGGCCGCGAAAGTTACGGGTACGCGCTTCCACTACTACCTCGGCGCGGGCGCGCAACTGGAACGCGCGGTGTACAATTTCATGCTGGATATGCACACGCAGGAATTCGGTTTTACCGAAGTCATTCCGCCGTACATCATCAATGAAGACAGCATGGTCGGCACCGGTCAGTTGCCGAAGTTCGCGGAAGATATGTTCAAGTTGGAAGGTTTGCCGTACTACCTGACACCGACGGCGGAAGTGCCGCTGACGAATTTCCATCGCGATGAAATTATCAACGGCGAAGTTTTACCGCAGCGGCTCTGCGCTCTTACGCCGTGCTTCCGCGCGGAAGCGGGATCGGCGGGACGCGATACGCGCGGCCTGATTCGCCAGCACCAGTTCCACAAGGTGGAAATGGTCAAATTCGCCAAGCCGGAAGAATCCTACGAGGAACTTGAATCCATGACGCTCGAAGCGGAACAGATCTTGCGCCGCCTGGCGTTGCCGTATCGCGTCATCACCCTTTGCACCGGTGATATCGGCTTCTCCGCCGCGAAGACATATGACATCGAAGTGTGGATGCCCGCCCAGGAAACCTATCGTGAAATTTCTTCCTGCTCGAACTGCGAAGCGTTCCAGGCGCGTCGTGCCAATATCAAATTCCGTCGCAGCGCCAAAGATAAACCTGAGTACGTACATACTTTGAACGGTTCGGGTCTTGCCGTCGGGCGCACGGTCGCGGCGATTTTGGAAAATAATCAGCAGCAGGACGGCTCGGTCATCGTACCGAAAGCCCTGCGTCCGTACATGCACGGTTTGGAAGTGATCACGCCGGTTAAGCCGCTGCACTAATCTTACTGTCGCATCTCTTACTGACAACCGCCCCGCTCGAGGGGCGGTTGTCATTTTGACGGTGATATGGTAATATTTATTTTATGAGTATATGAAAATGAGATTGCTATGACTGCATTTAAAGGAGGACATATTTAGATGAAAATAGAAGTTAAACCGGTAGATCAGCACCAGGTATCTTTGTTGATTGAAGTACCGGCGGATGCTGTGAACCAAGGTATCCAATCGGCAGTACAACGTATCAGCAACCAGGTAACCATCCCGGGTTTCCGCAAAGGTAAAACACCGCGCAAAATCTTGGAAGCGCATTTCGGTAAAGACGCGATCATGGCGGAAGCCAGCGATCTGATCGTCAATAAATATTACGACGAAGCGTTGCGCGAACAGAATTTGGTGCCGGTCACCCGCGCCGATATCGACGTAGAACAGTTTGAAGAAGGCAAGGACATGAAATTCAAAGCCACCTTCATCAAGAAACCGGAAGTCAAATTGGGCGATTACAAAGAATTGAACGTCGAACATAAACATCAGAAAGTCACCGATAAAATGGTCGACGAACAGCTGGAAGCCATTGCTAAACAGCACGCTAAACTGACCGTCGCCGAAGGCGCGGAGTTGGCGAGCGGAGATTTGGCGATGATCGATTTCAAAGGCTCGATCGACGGTAAACCGTTTGACGGCGGCGAAGGCAAATCCTACCCGCTCGAAATCGGTTCCGGCAGTTTCATTCCGGGTTTTGAAGAGCAGCTGATCGGCCACAAAGCGGGCGATGAAGTTACGGTCAAAGTACAGTTCCCGAAAGAATATTTCGTGCAGGAACTCGCCGGCAAAGACGCGGAATTTGCGGTCAACGTATTGGACGTAAAACGCCGTGAAATGCCGGAGTTGAACGATGAATTTGCAAAAACCGCGAGTTCGTTCGAAACGCTTGCTGAATTGAAAGCAATGGTTCGTCAACAGATGCAGGAGCACGTTGACAACCATGACCGCGAAGAGTTCCAGAACAAGCTGATCAAAACGGCGGTCGATAACGCGGAAACGGATATTCCGAATGCGATGGTGGAAAGCCGCATCGATCAGATGATCGAAGAGCTTAAACTGAATTTGGAAAGCCGCAACATGAAATTCGAAGACTACCTGGAACAGTCGAAAAACTCGCTGGAAAAATTGCGTGAAAACTATCGCGAAGCGGCTCTTGCCAACGTCAAAACGGACTTGGTACTGGAAGCTATTTGCCAAGCGGAAGATATTCATGTAACGCCGGAAGATATGAACATGGAAGTGTACCAGATGGCGCAGAACTTCGGCGCCGATCCGAAGGATGTCTGGGGCATTATCCAAAAAGAAGGACGCATTTCGATGCTCGCGGGTACCGTAGCGCGTCGTAAAGCGGCTGCCTTCATCATCAACAACGCGAAACATGATCACGACGAAGTAGCGGAAAAAGAAGAAAAAGCGAAACCGTCTGACGCCGAAGCGGCGAAAGAGGTAAAACCGGCGAAAAAAGCCGGCGCTAAAAAAGCCGCGGCAAAAAAAGTTGCTAAAGATGCAGACAACGAAGAAAAGGACGCTGAAAAAGCGAAAAAATAAGACCGTCGTTTTCTTCCGTAAAGAATAACGAGGTGGATTCATTGAATTATGTACCGATTGTGGTAGAGCAAACGGCGCGGGGCGAACGTTCCTATGACATTTACTCCCGCCTGCTCAAAGACCGCATTGTCTTTTTAGGGGGTCCGATTGACGACAATGTCGCCAACATCGTGATCGCTCAACTGTTATTTTTGGAAGCGGAAAGTCCGGATAAAGACATTCACATCTATGTGAACAGTCCCGGCGGCGTCGTTACCGCAGGTCTTGCGATTTACGACACCATGCAATACATTAAGCCCGACGTCTCGACGATTTGCGTCGGTTCGGCTGCCAGCATGGGAGCCGTTCTTTTGGCGTCCGGCGCGACCGGCAAACGCTACGCGTTGCCGCATTCGCGTGTGATGATTCACCAGCCGCTCGGCGGCGTGCAGGGACAGGCGACGGAGATTGAGATCCATGCCCGCGAAATCCTGCGCATGCGCGAAGAATTGAACAATATTTTGGCACGCCACACGGGGCGTACGCTCGATGAAATCAATAATGATACCGAACGCGACCATTTCCTTTCGGCGGAAGAAGCGCTGAAATACGGTTTGGTTGACGAAGTTCTCGATCGTCCGTTGCCCCCGCCGGGTGCCGCGACAAAATAAGGAGGACATGTGCGCAATACTACTGCTACACCACCGGTCTGCAGTTTTTGCGGCCGGTCCAACGATGAAGTTAAAAAATTAATCGCCGGTCCCGGGGTCTATATCTGCGATGAATGCATCGGCGTGTGCGAACACATTTTGCAAGAAGAATTGCGCGCCGAACACAAAGCGGGCGCGGCGGAACTGGTAGTGCCTTTGCCGCGTGAAATCAAAGACCAACTGGACCAATACGTTATCGGTCAGGAGGACGCCAAGAAAAGCTTGGCGGTCGCCGTGTACAACCATTACAAACGGTTGCAGAGCGATGTCGATTCCGATGACGTTGAATTGCAAAAATCCAATATCGTGCTGATCGGTCCGACCGGCAGCGGTAAAACGCTGCTCGCGCAAACGTTGGCTCGGTTTCTGAATGTGCCGTTCGCGATTGCCGACGCGACCAGTCTGACGCAGGCGGGATATGTCGGCGACGACGTGGAAAATATTTTGCTGCGGCTGATTCAGGCGGCGGATTACGATATCGAACGCGCGCAGCGCGGGATTATCTATATCGACGAGATCGATAAAATCGCGAAACGCACGGAAAACACATCGATCACGCGCGACGTTTCCGGGGAAGGCGTGCAACAGGCGTTGCTCAAGATTTTGGAGGGGACTGTCGCAAGTGTTCCCCCACAGGGCGGGCGCAAGCACCCCAACCAGGAAATGATCATGATCGATACGACGAACATTCTCTTTATTTGCGGCGGCGCGTTTGACGGGATCGACCGTTACATTTCGCGACGTATGGCGAAAAAGACGATTGGTTTCGGCGCGGATATCGTCCGCAAAGAGGAAAAGAATGTGGCGGAAATTCTGACGCATGTGCAGCCGGAAGATCTGCTGAACTTCGGCTTAATTCCGGAGTTCATCGGTCGTCTGCCCGTGCTTGTCACGCTCGATCCGTTGGATAAAAAAGCCTTGCTCAGAATTTTGACGGAGCCGAAGAATGCGCTTGTCAAGCAATACCGTAAATTGCTGGAAATGGACGGCGTGGATCTGACGTTTACGCCGGACGCGCTTTCCGCCATTGCCGACGAAGCGCTCGCGCGCAATACCGGCGCGCGCGGTTTGCGAGCCATCATTGAGAAAGTGATGCGCAACGTGATGTTTGAGGTGCCGACGCTGAAGAACGTGAAGCAGGCGACGGTGACAAAAGAAACCATTCAGGACGGAGCGGAGCCGGAACTGGTATATCGCTCGCAGGTTGAGTAAAAACGGGTTCCTCAGGGAACCCGTTTGTTTTGTAAATCATCAGATAAGGAGGGAATATGGCGCAAAAGGAAATCGAGGGCAGCATGAAATTTCCGTTATTGCCTTTACGTGATGTGACGCTTTTCCCCCAGATGGTGACCGGTATCGAAGTCGGTCGACCGCAATCGGTAGCCGCCGTGCGCGAGGCGATGCAGGGCGACGGCTATGCGGTCTGCGTGATGCAGCGTCACGCGGATACGGATAACCCGGGCATTGACGACTTGTATACGATCGGTACCATCGGTAAAATAAAACAAATCTTGCAGCTGCCGGACGGCGTGCTGCGTGTACTTTTGGAAGGGGTTACGCGAGTTCACTTGCTGGATATCGAAGCGACCGGCGCGTGGCAAACGGCGGAAGTCATCGATTGTGTGCTCGAAGAAACTGATTCGCCCCTGTTGGAAACCTATCGCCGCGATGTGGTCAAGCGGTTCGGCGAGTGGTTGGAGCACGCCCAAATCACGATGGAAAACGATGCGCTTGCGCAATTTGAAGCATTGACGGACCCGGGTGAAGTGGCTGACTTCGTGACGATGTACTTGCCGCTTGCGCCGGCCGTGCGGCAGCGTATTCTCGCGGAACTTTCCGTAGAGCGTAGGCTGGCGGCCGTACGCAAATTTCTCTTGGCGGAGCAGGAAATCGCCGCGCTGGAGAAAAAGCTAAACGCGGAAGTCCGCCAAGGCATGGATAAAAATCAGCGCGAATACTATTTGCGCGAAAAATTGCGCGTTATTCGCGACGAGCTCGGCGATCACATGGAGATCGACGAAGAAGTTGACGAGTACCGGAAGAAGTTGGCGGCGCTCGAGCTGCCCGCCGCGTCCGCGGAAAAAATTGAAAAAGAAATCAAACGTCTGGAAAAAACGCCGCCTTTGACACCGGATGCGGCCGTTTTGCGCAACTATCTGGACTGGATCTTTGACTTGCCGTGGAACACGGAAAGCACGCTCGCGACCGATCTGAAAGAAGCGCAGGCGGTGCTGGACGCGGACCATTTCGGTTTGACGAAAATCAAAGAGCGGATTTTGGAGCATTTGGCGGTGCGGCAGTTGACGCAATCGCAAAAAGGACCGATTCTTTGCTTTGTCGGGCCGCCGGGCACCGGTAAAACCAGTTTGGCGCAATCGATTGCGCGTGCGCTCGGCGCGGAATTTACCCGTGTTTCGCTCGGCGGCGTGCACGACGAATCGGAAATCCGCGGCCATCGTCGGACGTATATCGGCGCGTTACCCGGACGACTGATTCAGGGTATTGCGCGCGCGAAGACGAAAAATCCGGTATTTTTGCTGGATGAAATTGACAAGCTCGGTAACGATTTTCGCGGTGATCCCGCCTCGGCTTTACTGGAGGCACTCGACCCGCAGCAAAACGGCACGTTTAGCGATCATTTCATCGAATTGCCGTTCGATTTTTCCAATGTCTTTTTCATTACCACGGCCAACACGACCAATTCGATTCCGGAGCCGCTGTTGGATCGCATGGAAGTGATTACGCTTTCGGGCTACACCGAAGAAGAAAAAGTGGAAATCGCCAAACGTTACCTTTTGCCGCGGCAAATCAAGGAAAACGGCCTGGCGAAAAGTGATGTGCGTCTCAGTCAGGCGGTGCTGCGCCGCTTAATTCGCGATTACACGCGTGAAGCGGGCGTGCGTCGTCTGGAACAGGTGATCGGCAGCGTTTGCCGCAAATTGGCGAAACGCAAAGTGATGCGGGAAGAAGCGCTCACCGTCACCGTCAAAAATCTCGAAACCTTGTTGGGACCGGCGCGGTACCTGACTCCGCCGCAAGATCGTCGCGACGAAGTGGGACGCGTGACGGGACTCGCCTGGACGCAGGTCGGCGGGGAAGTTTTGAACACGGAAGTGACGGCGTTTAGCGGGTCTGGTAAAATGATCTTGACAGGCCAGCTCGGCGACGTGATGAAAGAATCCGCGCAGGCGGCGTACACCTATGTGCGCAGTCGGGCGGAAGAGTTGCATCTGGCAGCTGATTTTTATCGCACGATCGATATTCACATCCATTTACCCGAAGGCGCGATCCCGAAAGACGGACCGTCGGCGGGCATCACGATGGCGACCGCTATCGCTTCGGCCGTGACGAAATGTCCGGTACGAGCCGATACCGCGATGACGGGTGAAATCACCTTGCGCGGACAGGTGCTTGCCGTCGGCGGCATCAAAGAAAAGGTGCTGGCGGCGCATCGGGCCGGTATTCGCCGGATTCTTTTACCGAAAGAAAACCGCCGCGATCTGGCGGATATTCCGCAGAGCGTGCGTGACGATTTGGTTTTCCATTTCGTTTCCCATATGGATGAAGTGCTGCAGCAGGCTATGTCTGAACCGGTAAAACAGAAACGGGGTGAGGCGTAACGATGGCAGAGGAATCATTTCGTATTGTAGAATCATCCTACTTGTTATCCGCGGTGAAATTATCGCAATGCAAGAAAGATGATTTGAAAGAGATCGCCTTTATCGGCCGATCCAATGTCGGAAAATCATCACTCATTAACTCGTTGTGCAATCACCGGGGACTGGCGATGGTCAGTCGCGAACCCGGTAAAACGCGCACGATTAATTATTTTTCCATTCGCTCGAAACAAGCTGTCGACGGCGCGGGCGATGCAGGCGAAAGTGAACAGAATTGGTACCTCGTAGACTTGCCGGGGTACGGATTTGCGAAGACCGGTCACGAGAATCGTGATGCGTGGTCGGGTTTTATTGCCGACTATGCGGCGAACTCGCGACACTTGGCATTGATGTGTCTGTTGATCGATCTGCGGCATCCGCAGTTGCCGATTGATAAAAAAGCGTACCAGTGGCTGCGCGGTTTGGGCATGCCTTTGCAAGTCATCGGCACGAAGGCGGATAAGCTCGGGCAAAGTGACCGCCAGAAAAACATTCGGACGATCGCGCATGAATATCCTGGCGATTATCCGCCGCTGATGTATTCATCGAAAAATCATTTGAATCGTCAGGCTTTATTGCAGGTGATTCAAAGCTTTGTAGTCGATCCGCAGGAGGAACCGCATGCGTAAAAAAGTCGCCGCGCTGTTGCTCGGCATCGGTATCGGCATGATGCCGTGGACAACGTTTGCGTATAATCACTACGCGCCGAACTCGTTTGATGAAGTGGAACGCTACACCGAAGGCTATCAGGCGGCGGCGACGCTGATTGAAGAAGGAGCCGCTCCCGGTTACGACGCGACGTTGCTCGAGCGTCCGCATTTGACGCGCTTTGAATTGGCGCGCGCCGTGGCGGCGATGCTGCGTGACGGTCATTTGACTCCGACGCAACGGGATGCATTGGCGCCGACGCAAAAAGAATACGCCCGTGAACTCAATGCGTTAGGCGTCGGGACCGAGTCAAAACCGCGTGGTAACATTGAAATCAGCGGCGATTTACGTTTGCGCCACACCGAAGGAACGGAATCCGAAAATGATGCGCGGGTACGCATTGGCGCCGTCTATACGACGAACTCAAAAGTAACAACGGCTGAATAATGGATTTTCGGACAATAAAAAAAACGGCTCGGATGAGCCGTTTTTTGTTTACCAAAGTTTCCATGAAGTCGGCACGTACAGCAAGTCGGTAATGCCGTGCGGCGCCGGTTGCACCAGGAAAAGGCACAACACCGCGAGAACGACAAGGCCGAGCGCAATCGGGTTGGCTTCGCCGCGTTCGCTGACCTGATAGTAGCCGAAGAGCCGAATGGCGATCGTCGCCGCCAGCGCCGTGATCAAACCGGAAAGGCTGATGATGCCGTAGACGACATTGGCCGCGACAAACGTGAGAAACACGACCGGAACAGTGACGATCGCCAGGTAGCGGGCGAGTGTCGAGACGCGTTGACGCTTGAGGTCGCGCAGCCAATCGCTCCATTCCAGACCGCAGAAACCGAGCAGGAACCAGGCGGCATAAATCACCGCATCCCAAGTGGTCTGCAAGCGTTTACGATTTTTGCCGAGCCAGAAAATGAGACCCGTGACGATCAGGATCAGGATCCCGCAAACCAAGTAATAGTACGGCGCGGGAATCACGGACAGTGCCAACAGACCGAGCAGCGCCGCAATGAAACCGAAGACGGAATATTTTACGAGCGTCATGCGTGTCGGGCGCTGATCAATCGGTAACTCCAGATAGAGCATCGCCAGAACCTCCATCAGGAAGAAACCGACGAAGGACGCGATCGCGTAAAACGGATTGGCGACGAGCGTGAAAGCGACAAACAGCACCGGAATTAAAATTCGCCAGCTCTTAAAAATTCGTAACGTTTTGAAGCTTAAGCGTTCTCCCTGCGTATGAATGGTCAACTGCATAAACGCGAGGAAGGTCAGCATCATGCTGATCGTTTGCACCGGCGTAGCGCCTAAATACAGGAAACAGCAAAGCACCAAAGCCGACAGGTTGGCGCCGGTGAAACGCGCGAGTAACGCGCAAAAAAAGCCGATGTTTAAATACGGCAGCGTGGCGAACAAGAAATCCATAATTAACTCCTTTAACCTCTATTAATATTCTTTAAGTATAACGGAGTAGCCGTCGACTTTCAAGTAAGGACTTGCAAGTAAACGGATGGCATTAATTATTTGCAGGAGCGTTCATTCTTGCTACAATAAAGGCAGAGCATTTACTGACAGAGATCCTGGAGGGGATAGTATGGCGCAAACAATTATGGTGACCTATACGTCGCAAACAGGCAATACCAAACAGGTAGCGGAAGCTATTGCGGATGAATTGGGCGTTTCGGCCGTACCGATGGAAGCTGCGGATCCGTCCCAAGCGGAGTGCATCGCGATAGGATTTTGGGTGCACGCCGGTAAGCCCTGTGAAGAAGCAACACGCTTTCTGGAAAGTCTTGCAGGGAAAAAAGTGTTTTTGTTCGGCACGATGGGAGCCAAACCATCGGAAGAGCATGCGATTCTGAGCGCGCGGGCGGCGCGTGACATGATCGCGGAACGCAACTTGCTCTTGGGGCAATTTATCTGCCAGGGTAAATTGGCGGATACGATTCAAAAAGAAGTGACCACGTTGGTTCGCTTTCCGTACGGTGAGCCCGTGACATTGACGCGAGACATGATGGCGGACTCGGCGTCGCATCCGGATGCGGCGGATTTTGAGGCGGCTCGTCAAGAGGCCCGCAAGGCATTTGCCAAAGTACGCCGGTAAGTTCCGCTTGTCGCCGCGACAAGGACTCTGTAAAGCGAGGCCATAATGAATCAAAAACGGAAACGAAAATGGATGATCGTCGTCGGCGTGATCGTTGTGCTGGCCGCGGCCGTATTGTTGTTGCGCGGATTCGGTGAGAAAACGCCGAAGACGGTGAAAACGACGCAGCAGCTGACATATACGGACAGTTTGGAACGGGAAGTGACTTTTAACGCGCCTACGCAGCGCGTGATTGCGCTGGATAATATCGAAGCCAAAATTGTGGACGCGTTAGGCGTGACGCCGTTGGCGGTTACGACGCATGCGAGTTTACCGCAACGCTTGGCGGAGAAGTGGAAGGCGTTGCCGCAATTAAGCGCGCAACCGAATCCGGCGGAAATCGCCGCTCTCTCGCCGGATATCGTTGTCGGTCCGGCCGCGCATGTGTCGCCGGAGTGGATCGCTTCTCTCACGGAAGATAATGTGCCCGTGCTTTTTTGGAAAACGGAATCGTTGGCGGATATTGAAAATCGGATTTATTTCTGGGGCGCTGTTTTGGGAAGAGAACCGGCCGCGGAAAAAATTGTCCACAATATGGAAACGAGCATTGAAAAAACACGTAATGCATTCGCATCGGTGCCTCCGAAACATGTGTTGATTATTGATGTGAATGACAACGGTGTAGGCGCCTGTGACAGTCATACGCTGATCGGAAACTTGGCGCAGCTGATTCCGATGGTCAACCTGGCCGATGAATTAGCGGATGTGCCGCGTGACAGGGAAGGCTTGATCCCGATCGAAAACGTGATAAAGGCCAACCTGCAACCGCAAGCCGTGATCGTTCTGCGCGAACAGGATGCGGCATCGCCGGGAGCCGCGGCTTGGGAAGAGTTGGAATCGTCCGCTTATTGGCAAACATTGCCGGCGCTGGCATCCGGCAATGTAACGATGTTTACCGATGACGAGATCTCCGCTACGGTAAGCGTGCGGGCGGCGGACGCTGTCGCACTGCTTGCGAAAACTTTATACGGACCGCGCGATTCGTAACGAACACGCTGATCAAAGAGAGGCGATCGCCTCTCTTTTTTTGTATCGTCGTTTCGTGAAGGTAACGCAAACCACTGTGTTATAATAACTTTATCTGAATCAGAAAAGTTTGGGGGGAGTCAATGGGAATATTCGGTGAAAAGTTAAAAGAAGTGAGTCAGTCAGTGTTGCCGATTGTAATATTGATTTTTTTGCTCCATGTTTTTTTGGCGCCGCTGTCGTTTGATATTTTGCTGCGTTGCGTGGTAGGTACGGCGCTGATTATCTTGGGATTGACCGTGTTTCACGTCGGCGTGGAAATCGGCGTCAGTCCGATCGGGATGCATTTAGGTCATGCCGTAACGAAGTACGGCAAAATGATTATGGTCGTCATGAGCGGTCTTGTCCTCGGCTTTGCCATATCGATGGCGGAGCCGGATCTGCGAATTTACGGACAGCAGGTAGAATTATTTACATCGGGGGACATGACGGAAAAGATGCTGGTGTACGCGGTGTCGGCGGGAATTGCCGTTACGCTGGCATTCGGATTATGGAGGATCGTCCGCTCCCTGGCGCTGAAACATGTGTTTTTCCTGTTTTACGCAATGATTGGTCTGCTTTGCCTTTTGGTGCCGCGTGAATTTATTGCGCTTTCGTTTGACGCCTCCGGCACCACGACAGGGGCAATGACGGTACCTTTTTTCCTAGCATTGGCCGCCGGCGTTTCCGGTTTTAAGTCGTCGGACTCGGTGGCCGCCGAAGAAGACAGCTTCGGCTTGGTCGGGATCGCCTCCGCGGGCGCGATCCTGGGCGTGCTGCTGATGGCGGTTGTCACCGCGCAGCAACCGCTCGGGGCGAGTGTGACAGTGCCGGATCAGGCGGCGTTGGAACCGTTTTGGCAAAGTCTCGCTTATTTGGTTCCGCATATGTTTTGGGAAGTCTTTTTAAGTATTTTACCGGTTACACTGCTTTTTTACTTAGCGCATTTTTTTATAGAAAAAGTGCAGGGCGCGGAATTTTTCCGAATTAACGCGGGTGTCGTCTATACCTACCTCGGTCTCGTGATTTTTATGACCGGCGTCAATTTCGGTTTTAACCGAGCGGGCTATGAGTTGGGGATGGAGATCGCCCGACTGGAAGGATCGGTTGTTTTGGTGCTCGTCGGTTTGGTCATCGGTCTCGTTGTTATTTTGGCGGAACCGGCCGTGTTTCCGCTCGTCAACCAGATCGAGGATATCACCAGCGGCTATGTACCGCGCAAGTTGGTCTTAATCGCGTTATCACTCGCGGTTGGCAGCGCGGTGGCATTCTCGATGCTGCGCATTGTGTTGCCGGGGCTGGAATTGTGGCATATGCTGCTGCCCGGATATTTGATCGCGATTGCGTTATCGTACTTCGTGCCGAACCTCTTTGTCGGCATGGCGTTTGATTCGGGCGGTGTCGCGTCCGGCCCGATGGCGGCTACATTCGTATTGAGTTTTGCCAGCGGCGCGGCGCGACACTTTCCGGGCGCGGATGTGTTTTTGGACGGATTCGGTGTCGTGGCGTTGATTGCGATGATGCCGATAGTCGCCTTGCAACTTCTGGGCATGGTCTTTCAATGGAAACAGAAACGGGGGAACGAGGCATGAGGGAAAGCTGCTATTGGATAATGGTCTTTGTGTTGAATCACGGCGAGGGCGCGGATCTGAGCGCGGCGTTTCATCATGAACACGTCAGCGGCGTCACCGTGATGCCGGCCAAAGGCACGATCTCGAACTCCTTTTTAGCCAAACTGGGAGTACGGGAAATTCGCAAAGACTTGGTATTCGCCATTGAAGAACGCAAGCGGGCGCGTGTGCTTTTGCCGCAAATGGTTGAACGTTTCAAACTGGGGAAGAAAAATCGCGGGATCGCCTACGCGCTTCCTATTACCGGTATCTACGGATCGCATACGCTGAACGAATGCAAAATCGAAAAGAAGGAAGGGGAAGACATTATGTGGCAGGTCATTTATACGGTCGTTGAGAAAGGGTTAGCCAACACCGTCGTTGAAGCGGCAGGATCCGCCGGGGCGCGCGGCGGCACGATTCTGCGCGGTCGCGGTTCGGCGTCGCGCAATACCACGATGATTTTCGACTTCCCGATTGAACCGGAAAAAGAAGTCGTCATGGTTTTAGCGCCGCAAGAGAAAGTGCAAAATATTGTCGATGCTATTTCCAACAAATTACACATCGATGAGCCGGGGCATGGAATTATTTTTGTGCAGGATGTGGCGGCCGCTTACGGCCTGGTCGAGCAAAAATAAAACTTGACTTGCCGGTATCGATTCTATATAATTGAAAAGTCGTAGTGTGTGACTATGACACAACCGCTCGAAGAGGTTTTCAAAGCGAACGCTACCATATTCGGCGAGTCTGGTTATAGAGGAGGTGCAACTATGTACGCAATTATTCAAACCGGTGGTAAACAGTACCGTGTCGAAGAAGGCAAAGTTATTACGGTCGAAAAGCTCGCGCAGGCAGCGGATGAAGCGATCGAATTTGCCGACGTGTTGTCCGTGGTAGACGGTGACAACATCCAGTTTGGCGCTCCTTTCGTTAAAGGGGCCACGGTCAAAGGCAAAGTGCTTACACAGGGGCGCGGTAAAAAGATCCGTGTCTTCAAGTACAAATCGAAATCGAATTATCGTCGTCGCCAAGGTCACCGTCAGCCTTTCACCAAAGTCCTGATAGAATCGATCGCTTTGGCGTAAGCCATGATCCTGGTAGAGACACAGGTAACGGACGGGGTATATACGGGTTTTTCCGTCAGCGGACATGCGGATTATGCCGAACACGGCTCCGACATTGTCTGCGCGGCGGTTTCCGCCGTGACATTAACAACGGCCGGCGGTCTTAAAAATGTGGCGAAATTTCGCGGACATTATGAGACGCAGTCGGGGATGCTCACGGTTCAACTTGCGGATGCGCCGGATGCCCGTTCCCAATTACTGATTGAAACTATGCTGAACGGATTGCGCCAAATTCAGGCGCAGTATCCCGAACGGCTCACCATTGCAGAAAGACGGAGGTGAAACCATGTTTACATTTGATTTACAGTTATTTGCTCATAAAAAAGGACAAAGTAGTACGCGTAACGGTCGTGATTCCCAAAGCAAACGCCTCGGTGTCAAAGTTCACGACGGTCAGATGACTAAAGCCGGTGCGATTATTGTTCGTCAACGCGGCACGAAGTTCCATCCGGGTACCAATGTGGGTATCGGCAAAGATGACACGTTGTTTGCGAAAACGCCCGGCGTGGTCTCCTTTGAACGTCTGGGACGCCACCATCGTCAGGTCGTAGTTCGTCCGGTCGAAGCGTAACAGAAATAAAACGCCCGTATGGGCGTTTTTTTATTACGAAAAAGAGTGAAAAATTTCGCTTCTGCGGCGCATTGTGGTAAAATGAAAAAATATTAGGGTAAAGGAAGTGGAGTCATTGGCAACGAACTGGCATGTCATCGGCGCCTTCGCCATTTATTTGGGCGTGATGGTCTATATCGGCGTGTATTATTATCGCCGTTCAAACGAGCTGAGTGATTATATTTTAGGTGGGCGGAGCTTGGGTCCGTGGATCACCAGCATGAGTGCGGAAGCATCCGATATGAGCGGTTGGATGCTGATGGGACTGCCGGGACTTGCGTATTTGTCGGGGCTGCCCGCGATGTGGACTGCCGTCGGTCTGGCGCTCGGCACATGGGCGAACTGGGTGTTTATTTCCAAGCGCTTGCGTAACTACACCGAGATTGCCAATGACAGCTTGACGATTCCCGATTTCTTGAATAATCGCTTTCATGATCACAGCAACATGCTGAACCTGGTTTCGGCGATTTTTACCTTTATTTTCTTTTTAATTTATACGTCGTCCGGTTTTGTCGCCGGCGGCAAATTGTTTGAAACGGTGTTCGGACTGCCGTATGTCTGGTCGTTGCTGATTACCGCGGGAGTGGTTATTTCCTATACATTTCTGGGCGGCTTCATGGCGGTCAGCTGGACCGATTTCATTCAAGGAATCATGATGTTCTTTGCCATTCTCATGGTGCCGATGGCAGGGATGTTTGCACTGGGGGGCTTCGAAGAGACCATGGCTCGTTTGCAGGCGACGGTGCCCGGGCATTTTGCTCTTTTTGATCCGGCCATCGGTACGGGCGCGACGATTATCATGTTGATTTCATCGCTGGGCTGGGGACTCGGATACTTCGGCCAACCGCACATTCTGGTGCGTTTTATGGCGATTCAGAATGCGGATGAATTGCATAAAGCCACTCGCATTGCCATGACTTGGGTCATTATTTCGCTCGCGGCGGCAGTCGCGGTCGGTTTTGTCGGTCGCGTTTACTGGCCGACGTTCTTGGAAGGCGCGGACGCGGAGCGGATTTTCCTGCTGATGAGCAGCTCGTTGTTTACTCCCTTCGTCGGCGGTTTTATTTTGTCGGCAGTCTTGGCGGCGATCATGAGCACATCCTCGGCGCAGCTTTTAGTGACGTCGGCGACGATCTCGAAAGACTTTTATAAAAATTTCGTGCATCGCGGCGCCGGTGAGCGTGAATTGGTCTATGTCAGTCGATTGACGGTACTGTTGGTGGCGGCCTGCGCGATTTTGCTCGCGCTCAATCCGAACAGCTACATTTTGAACATCGTTGCCTATGCCTGGGCGGGCTTCGGTTCCGTTTTCGGACCGGTTGTGGTGTTGGCGCTTTTTTGGCGGAGGATGACGCGCAACGGCGCGTTGGCCGGCATGCTTGTCGGCGGTATTACCGTACTCGTGTGGAAACAATTTGAGTGGTTCGGTTTATATGAAATCGTTCCGGGTTTCTTATTCGCGTCGCTGGCCATCATCGCGGTGAGCTTGTTGGATGTGCCGCCGCATAAAGGAATCACGGATGATTTTGATGAAGCCAATCGTCGCCATATTCTCGGCTGAGTGTTTTTTTCGTCGCATTCTCTTATACTGTAAGTAAAGGGGAGGGGAGTGTATGGAAACGATCGATTGGAGCAAATTGACGCCGGAAGAACGTGTCGAGCAGTATGCTATTGAAAATTATAAGCACGGCTTAAACTGTGCAGAATGCGTGCTCTCCGCGTTGCAGCGCGAGGGAGCGCTGGACATTCTCAAAGAAGCGGTCGGTATGGGAGTCGGTTTCGGTGCCGGCATCGGCCTTTCGGGACTAACTTGCGGGGCGTTATCGGCTGTCGTCTTGGCGAACGGACTGCGGTACGGTCGGAAGGATCCGTATACCGTTCCGGAAGAGGAGCGAGGCAAGGAGGGCGCCGGTAAATATTACCGACGTTACCATGCGATCGTGCGTGATTTTGTCGCGGAAAACGATCGCATGGTGCATGGGAATTGCGGGAGCGTCGCATTCATTGCCTGCAACTGATCGGACGCGCGGCGCGACTCGCCTATCGGTACTTGCAGATACCGCAAGAGGAGGCCTTTGAACTGCCGTACGAAGGCAAGACGATGAAACAGTTTGACGGCGCGAAACCGGAAACATTGCCATATCCCACGCCGCATTTGGTCATCAGAAAATAAATAATGAAATTCTAATCTTGGCAAAGAAATGTCGTTTTGGCAATAAAAAAGGACACAGGGCATTGTCTCTGTGTCCTTTTTTGAGAGGGGTGGTTAAACACCCGGTAACGTGTGATAGATAAATGCGATAAACAGGAGCTTTATGAATAAAAATTATTGACATGTTTGATTCGCAATGATATACTATTTGAGTGTCTGTAATGATATAAGTTTTATTACTTGCGCACTAAACGACGGAAAGGATGAGACCGATGGACTTGAAAGAATTGGCCCAACAGCCTTTTGTTGTCGGGGCGAAGGAAGTCGGCCGCGCGGTTCGTGACGGCCGCGCCAAAGAAGTATGGCTGGCCCACGACGCACAAGAGCGGATTACCCAACCCTTGCTGCTTTTGTGTCAGGAACAGGGCGTGTCGGTGGTCGCGACGTACAGCCGTGCCGAGCTTGGTGAGGCGTGCAAGTTGCCGGTCAAGGCGGCGGCGGTCGCAATCCTTTGCAGCTAGTCTGATTTTGGTAATATTTTTTGCCGTCATCTGACGGTGGGAAATCAATTATAAATATTCATGATTGAGGAAGGAGGGAATTCTAATGCCGACAATTAACCAGTTGGTTCGCAAAGGTCGTGAGACTTTGCAGGAAAAATCCAAAACTCCGGCGCTGAAAAACAGCCCGCAGAAACGTGGTGTTTGCACTCGTGTGTACACTGCTACGCCGAAGAAACCGAACTCCGCGTTGCGTAAGGTGGCGCGTGTGCGTTTGACGAACGGCATCGAAGTATCGGCTTACATCCCGGGGATCGGTCACAACTTGCAGGAACACAGCGTTGTCTTGATCCGCGGCGGTCGTGTCAAGGACTTGCCGGGTGTTCGTTATCATATTGTTCGCGGTGCTCTGGACACAGCAGGTGTACAGGGGCGCATGCAATCGCGCTCGAAATATGGCGCTAAATCCGCGCAGAAATAATACGATAACAAATACCATTATATAAGGAGGAACTGACATGCCGAGAAAAGGCCCCGTACCGAAACGTGACGTTCTGCCGGATCCCGTGTATGGATCGAAGGTAGTTACGCGTTTCATCAATAAAGTAATGCTGGATGGCAAAAAAGGCATTGCGGAAGGTATCGTCTACGATGCTTTCGATATTATTCGCTCGAAAACGGGCAAAGACCCGTTGGAAGTTTTTGAACAGGCGTTGGAAAATGTTATGCCTGTCTTGGAAGTACGTGCTCGCCGCGTCGGCGGTGCGAACTACCAGGTGCCGGTTGAAGTCCGTTCGGATCGCCGTTTAACCTTAGGCATCCGCTGGATGGTCGGCTATGCTCGCCAGCGCAGCGAACGCACCATGCGGGAACGCGTTGCCGGTGAATTGATGGATGCGGCCAACAACACGGGCGCAGCCATTAAGAAGAAAGAAGAGACACATAAGATGGCGGAAGCAAACAAAGCGTTTGCCCACTATCGTTGGTAGTTATGAAAGGAATCTATCGTGGCTAGAGAATTTACATTACAAAATACTCGCAATATCGGCATCATGGCGCACATTGATGCCGGCAAGACCACGACCACGGAACGTATTCTGTTTTACACGGGACGCGTGCACAAAATCGGTGAAACACACGAAGGTGCCGCTACCATGGACTGGATGGACCAGGAACAGGAACGCGGGATTACGATCACGTCCGCGGCGACGACTTGCCACTGGAAAGGCAATCGTATCAATATTATCGACACGCCCGGTCACGTGGATTTTACGGTCGAAGTTGAGCGCTCCTTGCGCGTGCTCGACGGCGCGGTCGCGGTGTTTGACGCGAAAAGCGGTGTAGAACCGCAATCGGAAACGGTTTGGCGTCAGGCGGATCACTACGGTGTACCGCGTATCGCATTCATCAACAAGATGGATACGACGGGTGCGGATTTCTACGCAGCCGTTGAATCGATGAAAGAGCGCTTAGGCGCTAACGCTGTGCCGATCTCATTGCCGATCGGTGCGGAACAAGATTTTGAAGGCATCATCGATTTGATCAAGATGAAAGCTTACCATTATGAAGGCGATCACGGTATCGATATCGTTGAAGGCGAAATTCCGGCGGATATGTTGGATAAAGCCAAAGAATATCGCGCAAAGCTGATTGAAGCAGTAGCGGAAACCGATGACGATCTCATGATGAAATACTTGGAAGGCGAAGAACTCACTACCGAAGAAATTCAGGCGGGCATCCGTAAAGCGACGATTGCCACCACGATGAACCCGGTAGCCTGCGGTTCCGCTTACAAGAACAAAGGTGTTCAGGAATTATTGGATGCGATCATCGCGTACATGCCGGCTCCGACGGATGTACCGGCGATCAAAGGCGTCAACCCGGATACGGGAGAAGCGGACAGCCGTCCTTCGGACGATAACGCGCCGTTCTCGGCTTTGGCGTTTAAGATCATGACCGACCCCTATGTCGGTAAACTTTCATTCTTCCGCGTGTACTCCGGTACGCTCGAAGCGGGCTCCTACGTTTACAACGCGACGAAGGGCAAACGCGAACGTGTCGGCCGTGTCTTGATGATGCACGCTAACCACCGCAGTGAAATTGACAAAGTATACAGCGGCGATATTGCAGCGGCCATCGGTTTCAAAGATGTCACGACAGGCGATTCGCTCTGCGATGAAAAGAACCCGATCATTTTGGAAAAAATGGAATTTCCGGAACCGGTTATCTCCGTTGCGGTAGAACCGAAAACGAAAGCCGACCAGGAAAAAATGGGCATTGCACTGCAGAAACTGGCGGAAGAAGATCCGACGTTCAAAGTTCATACCGATGCCGAAAGCGGTCAAACGATCATTTCCGGCATGGGCGAACTTCACTTGGATGTGCTGGTTACCCGCATGTCGCGCGAATTTAAAGTCGAAAGCAACATCGGTAAACCGCAGGTTGCTTACCGTGAAACGATCCGCAAAGAAGTCGAATCGGAAGGTAAGTTCATACGTCAGTCCGGTGGTCGCGGTCAGTATGGCCACTGCTGGTTGAAACTCGAACCGATGGAGCCGGGATCCGGCTTCATCTTCGAAAACAAAATCGTCGGCGGTGTCATTCCGAAAGAATACATCGGACCGGTACAGGCCGGTGTGGAAGAAGCGATGCAGACCGGTGTTGTTGCGGGTTACCCGATGGTAGACATCAAAGTTACCGTTTTCGACGGTTCGTACCATGATGTCGACTCCTCGGAAATGGCCTTTAAGATTGCCGGTTCTATGGGCTTCAAAGCCGGCGCGCAAAAAGCGCAGCCGGTGCTCCTCGAACCGTACATGCGTGTCGACGTTGTCGTACCAGATGAATACATGGGCGACGTTATCGGCGACCTGAACTCCCGTCGCGGCAAAGTAGAAGGCATGGAACCGCGTCGCGGCGCGACGAACATTAAATCGTTCGTTCCGTTGTCCGAAATGTTCGGTTACGCGACCGACTTGCGTTCGAAGACGCAGGGCCGCGGTAACCACACCATGACGTTTGATCATTACGAAGAAGTGCCGAAAGCGGTCGCGGAAGAAATCGTCGCGCAGCGCAGCGGCAAAAAAGCATAATCATCACCTATTAGGAGGAAATTCAAATGGCAAAAGCACATTTTGAACGCAGCAAACCGCACGTTAATATTGGTACCATCG